>Ga0213872_10000260_pt1 | contig 45650 bp, 47 predicted proteins | sample VelepicomBERX_R2_FD_160071 | JGI IMG/M metagenome (GOLD analysis project Ga0213872, IMG submission 160071) | Rhizosphere microbial communities from Vellozia epidendroides in rupestrian grasslands, the National Park of Serra do Cipo, Brazil - RX_R2 | ecosystem: Host-associated > Plants > Roots >... | reverse complement strand
CGCCACGCACGCCTCCAGGGCGAGCTGGCCGCGAATGCGCGCGGCGACCTGGGCCGGGTTGCTGACCGCGCCGACCTCGCTGCCCAAGCCCGCGCCATAATCCGGTTCGAACAAATAGTCGCCGGGATTGGTCAACAGCCGACGCAGCAGGCGCTGCTTGCCGCGCTCGACGCCGCTGGCCAGCGCCAAGTCGCCGGTGGGCGACGTGGTCAGGTCGCCGCCCATGTAGTGATAAAGGTCGCTCATGATCAGTTCGGGCCGCTGGTATTGCTGCCCGCTCCGTTTTCGTGGTGGGTGTGGCTCGCGCCGCTCTTGCCGGCGGCGAGCACGTCGCCGTCGGCGCTGATCTTGCCGCTGGAGTGCATATCGCCGGACACCTGCATGGCGGCGCCCGAGCCGCCGGAGACGGCCATGCCGCCCTGGCCGACGATCTGCTGCGTCACCTGCAGGGTGTTGTCCATCTGCACCGGGCCGACGAAGTGATGCTGCGTGGCGCGATAGGTGGCGCCGGCAGCGGCGGTCAGCTCGACCGAGCCGTCGTTGTGAAACTTGAGCAGCGAGCCGGACTGGTGCAGCAGCCAAAATTCGCCCGAAGGCACCGACGGCGGCGGATTGCTGTCATTGAACAGCCGCGCCAGCACCACGCCGCCGTTCATGTCGCCGTTCTCGAAGCCGACGGCCACCTCGTCGCCGATCTGCGGCCCGGCGAGGATGCCCCAGCCCCGTCCGACCGCCGGCGCGGCGAGGCGAATCCAGCCGGTTTCGAACCCCTCCGGCTGGATCAGCACCTTGACGGCATGGTTGGCGGGGTCGTAGCTGGTCAGGGTGCCGAGGCGCTCGAAGCCGCCTTGCGTCGCCGCCTGCGCGGACAACGCCTGGATCAGTGCTCTCATGTCGTCTCCTTGTTGGCGGGGTCCTGGTTGCGCGCGCTCAACGTCATGACGTAGCCGTTGTCGACGCTGAGCGAGCGCTTGACGCTCTCGACGTAATACAGCTGATCGAAGCCGGAACCGGTGCCCTGCACGCGCACCATGCAGCCCGGTGCGAGCAGGTTGTCGCCGGGCAGGCTGCATTGCAGGCTGAGTTCGCGCACGGCGATTTGCTGGTACAGCTTGGTGGCCAACGCTTTGGCGCGCTGCGAATCGAGGTTGCTGCGCACCACCTGATACAGCTGGGCGCCGGCCGGCGCGCTTTGGGGGTAAACCGCCTCGACGGCCTTGCCGTTGAACCAGCTATGCACGTGCACCTGCACGCCGCGCGCCAGGGTCATGTCGCGCTCGAACACCAGCTCGTCGCCGACGTTGCCCTGCGGATAGGCGGCACTATCCGGCGGGTGATAGCGGATGACGTACTGATCGGCCGCATCGGGGTCCAGCGCCGGTTCGTAGTGCAGCGTCTCGCCGCGCACATACACGCGGAAGCCGTCGATGCCGGCGAAGTAGGTCAATAGCTCCCACTCGCTGCTGTCGCTGGCGAGATGGCTATGGTCGTGCTTGTAGATGCCGCCCACCTGGGTGGTGGTCGCCGTCACCACCGGCTGTAGCCCGCGCCGCTGAGCCAGCAGCGTCGCCACCTCGCTGGTGGTGTGGTTGGCGAATTTCTCGCTGGTCTTGTTATCGATGAACCGGGCGGTCAGGTCGCGCCCGGTGATTTCGATTTCGAAGCGCGCCGGTTGGTAGCGCCAATGATCGACCTGGCCAATCAGCATCGGCGTCCAGGAGAGCCCCGCCGTGCCGCCCACGCCAATATCGATCGACACGTCGATCTGCTGCTGCGCCGACCACCAGTCGGTCACGCCCATGGTCTTAGGCAAGCCGGAGAGCGGCAGCACGGCGCTGAAGCTGTCGGCGCTAAACCCGCCGTTGGCGTCGATGTCGAGCGAGGCAAACGGCACCGCCGTCCCGTTGAGACGCAAACGCCCGGCTACGGGCCGGGCGTCGGTGGTCTGTTGTGGGTTGTTGAGGATCATGCCTGCTCCCAGGGAATGCGGATCTGCTGGATGCCGATCACCAGCGGATCGCTCAGGCTGTTGGCCGCGGCGATTTGCGGCCACATCGACTGGTCGCCGTAAGCGTCGGCCGCCAGCCGCTGCAAGCTGGTGTTGCCGGTGGTGACGGTTTGCACGCCGTTGGCCACCGGCCCAGCCGCCAAGTTCTTCTGCAGCCGGCCCAGCACGCTTTGCAGCTGATGGACGGTCGGCTGGCGCGCCGCGTCGTTCAGTTGTGCAACCACGCGTTCCACCGCCGAGGCCACCGGGTTGCCGGGCAACAAGCCGCCCAAGGTGGCGTAACGGTCCAGCGGCTGAATTTCCGTCGCCAACTTGCCCAGGGCGTTCTGCGCCGACTCGACCTTCTGCAGCAATTGCTGCGCTTGATCGATCGCCCTGCCGGCCTGCGCCTTGATGTTGTCGACGGTTTGACGGATGTCGGTGACGATGCCGGTGACCGTCGGGTCGTTGAGCACCTGGCTCAAGCCGAGCGCCGAGCCGATATCGCCGTCGATCAAATCGTCCGGCGACGCGGCCGCGGGGGCATTGCTCGGCAATGGCGCCGGCCCCAGCACCAGCAAATCGATGCTGTAACCAAGCCGGTACGCGTGCTCGAACCGTGTGGTCAATCCGCCGATCAACACGGTCAGCGCATAGTGATCCAGGCTGAACAACAGCGGCTTGCCCGTGTCGCGCAACGCTTCCAGCTGCTTGGCGCGCGTCTGGGCCTCGGTGCCGACAAGCCAGCCTGACCAGGTCAGGTTGTCGTACTCGACGCCGAGCACGTCGACGATACGGCCGCCGCCCACCAGCTTGTGCACAGCGGTCTGTTGATGCGCGCCGACGGCAATGGCCTCGGGCACCTCCAACCCTTGAAACTCGAAGCTGCCCAACGTCAGCCGGGTCTGGTTGCTCGGACCGTCGGCGGGCAATAGGTCTAACAATCGCATGGATCAACCTCGCGCATAGATGTGGTTCGCCATGGATGAGCGCACGGTCATCGCGGTCGGGTCGGCCTGGCGGCCGCCGGTCGCCGGCCGGTTCGCCGCCTTGGTTTGGCCGGCGGTGACGGTGGCCACCAACACCGACTTGCCCTCGTGCGTCATGTACAGATTGGCCGGCGCGGCGGGGGTGAAACGCCCGCGTGGCGGCACCGGCGGCACCATCGCCGCGGCCGGCGGCGCTTTGCCCGCCATGGGCACGGCGCCCGTGGCGGCGCTCTTGGCCGGCGTGTCGCCGCCGAGATGGAACACGTCCTTGAGCTTTTTCCAGGCGCCGATGATCGTGTCGCCGATGCCGGACAGCGAATCGCGGAAGTACCACAGCGCGCCCACGATCACGGCGATGGCCAGCGCGATGCCTGCCACCACCGGGTTGGCCATCAACACCATGCCCGCCGCGGACAAGGCCTCGCCGAACACGCCGACCAGCTTGATGCCGAGGTTGAGCGCGCTGCCGATCGGGCCGCTGATCAAGCCGCCGATCACGCGGAACGCGTTGCCGGCCTGCCCAAGCGCGCCGATGCCGCGTTGAATGGCCGGGTCGATGCCGCTGTCGAGCAAGCCGCGCATCTGGGTGAAGGCCATGCCCAGGCTCTGGAACTTGGCCGGCAAGCCGCTGGCGGTAAAAATCTGCGACATGGCGCCAAAGGTTTGCGACAAGACCGACAACAGCGCCGGGTCCTTGCTGACCGCCACGGCCGCCTTGGTCATGCCATCGGCCAGCGGCCCCAGATTGGCCGGCAGCGGCTTGCCGGTCAGCTTCGGTATCTCCTGGATCAGTTTGTTGACTTGCACCAGGGTTGCAACCGGCCCTTCGAGCTTGTCCTCGCCGCCCTGGCTGTTTTTGCCCTTCTTACCCTGACCGCCCTTCCCTGCCTGGGCCAGATAGAAGTCGGAAAGCCGCTTGGCGGCGGCGAACGGATCGAAGCCGCCATTGGCCTTGCCGGCGGTAATCTGCTGGGTAGCGGCGAGCATGTCGGCGCCGCCACGATCGCCGCCGGCGGAGCGGCTGGCTTTGCCGCCTGCCGCGCGCTGCCGTGAACGCGCGCCGCTCCGCCCGGCCGTTGTCGAACCGGATTGGCCGCCAAACAGGCCATCGACGACCGGCTTGGCGGTTTTGTAAAGTTCGGCGGCTTGCTTGGCGGCGGCGACGAAATCGAAGCCGCCGCGCTCGCCGCCGCTATTCTGTTTGCCTGGGCGCGGCGCCGCGCGTCCCGCATCCGGCGTTTTGCCGCCGCCGGTTGCGCCCGCGGGCTGAAACAGCCCATACAGTTTCTTGCCGCTGGCGGCAATGTCGTTGACCAGGCGAATGGCCTGCTGGATCTTGACCAGCCGGGCCGCGAAGGAATCGGCAGACCGGTCGGCCTCCTTCACCTGTTGAATCACGGCGGCGAGCCCCGACTTCAGTCCGTCGTCGAGCGACAGGGCCACCGCCACCGAAAGCGTCGTTTTGTTTGTCATGACCGTTCGCCCCGTTATGCGCCGAACTCGGCCAGGGTCGCTTCGCGCAGTTCCTGCAGCAGATCGCCGGTGCTCGCGGTCAGAGACGGTTCATAGGTCGCGTCCGGCGCCTCGGCCAAAAACCCGCCGTAGCGCTGGTCCAGCAAATCGATGCCGCGCGACACCGCGTCTTCCAGATGCTGCGTCTGGCCGTCCATGACGGCGCTCAGTTGCGCGGCCAAGGTGCTGAAACTATCCGTTGGCATGTGTTTGCTCCTTGAATTTCATCGCACTCCAGTCCCATTCGTTGCCTTCGATCTCGCTGAAGACAATCGACATCGCCACGCGCTCATGCGCGGCCAGACGCTCGCACTCGAAGACCTGATCGAAAGGAACCCCGTTTTTCATCAGCCAGCAGCGGCCACGAAAATCGGGGTTCTGCGTCAGTTTTTTGCCGCGGCCACCTCGGCGTCGGCGCGCGCCGCCTCCAACCGTCCCAGCAGATGTTCGTTGACGGCGGCCATGCCCTCGTTGCCGAGCAGTTTCAGCATGTCCTCGATCTGGCTGATGCTGGCCGGGAAGCCGAAGAAGTCGTCGTCGATGTGCGCCACCATGGCGGCGGGCAGCGCGAAGCCGTTCATGTAGACCGCATTGGTCGACAGCTCGCTGCCGACGGCCATGACCAGGCGCGCCTGTTGCAGCGGATCGAGTTCCCGCAGCTGAATGACGCGGCCGCGGCTATCGGTGAGGGATTGGTATTGCGGCTGGCGCGCTTGGCGCACTTCGGTGTTGACGTCGGCTTGTTCGCGCAGGGTGATGGTGTTCATGTCGTGCTCCTCTCGTCGTGAGTCGTCGCGGATGCGCGGCGGCGGGGTGACGAATCCCCGCGCCCTGCCGGGCTGCCGCGCCTAAAAAAAACCGGCCCGGGATGGGCCGGCAACGTCAACGGACGGCTACACCAGCAGCCGGCGGCGGGCGGTGAAGGTCACCGATTGACGGATGGTCTTGTCGCCCTCCTTCTTGCCCGCGCCTTCCAACTTCAAAATCACGTTGGTGTAGCGGAAGGTCGACGTGCTGCCGTCGACTTCCTGGATGGTTTCGGTGATGGTGGCGGCCGGTTGGGAAACGCCGTTGTAGTAGTCGGTTTCGAACTGTGCCCACCATTTATCCAGCGTGGCGTCGGTGCGCTCGACCTCGAAAGTGCCGCTCCAGCCCTTGGGCACCAGCAGCTCGTCGGTTTGGCCGTTGAGCGGGGTGAGTTCGGTGCTGGTCGTTTTCGGCTTGGAATCGAAGGACATGATCTTGCTGATACGCATCGGACCGTTCGGGGTGTTGATGTCCAGCGAAACGTCCTTGCCGGTGTTGAATCCACCTAGCATTGCTTTCTCCTCGGAAAAGAAAATCGCCCCGCAAAGGCGGGGCGACGAGTTGGTTCATTAGCTGCGCGGGTTGTTGGCCACGGTGATGCTGACCGACTGGCCGCCTTCCAGATTGATCAGGAAGTAGCGCACCACGGATAGGTATTTGACCTGCACGTCGGCCTGCATATAGCCCAGCGCCACGCGGCTGTCCGGGTTGTTGCTCTTGTCGATCTGCACCGAGAAGGCCGGGCCGCCGTTCGGGTCGCCGATCATCCCCTGGTCGACCAGGTTCTGCAGGAAGCTTTCGATGGTCGACTTCACTTGACGGCGCAGATCGGCGGTCTGCAGCTGGCCGACCACCCAGCCGAACGACGCGGCCAGCGTCAGGCTCAAGTAGTTGGTCATGCGTGTGTAGTTGTCGCCGTTCTGCGCCGGGTTGCTCGCGCAGTTCAGGCCGGAACGATGGCCGAAATAGCTGCCGCCCGGGCACGGATTGGTAATGACGTCCAGCCGCGCGGTGTTGATGGCGCCGATTTCGCCATTGCTGTACGGCTGCATCGCCAGGCTGCGCTGGGTGCCGGTCACGTTCGACAGCGATTTGTTCAATACCGACAGATGCGGCGCCAAGCCGGCGATGCGCGCGGCCGAGAAGGTGGCCGGCGCCAGCATGCGGCTTTGGCCGTTGACGGTGTCGAACCAATACACCCAGTCGCCCACCAGCACCTTGAGGCCGTAGCCATCGACGCCGACGGTATTCAGCGAGGTCGACACGGTGGCGTACGACGCGCCGGCCGGCCCTTGGGTGACGACGTAAGCGCCCTCGCTCTGGCCGTAGGTCAGCATGGCCGGCCACTGGGTCGAATCGGTCAGATCCACCAAGTTGACCACCTGCGCATTGGCGCCGCGCAGCGCGTACATGCCCTTGCGCGCCAAAGCGGTGGCGCCGTCGACCCCAACCAGGGTTGCGTCGAGCACGCCGGACGCGCCGTCGCTGCCGCCGGCGAAGCTCGCCGTTTGCGCGGCCTGCGGCGCCGCGGTCGACGCGCCGATCGAGGCCACCACCAGTTGCGACGGTCCGCGCAGGCCGTTGACGCCGTTGTTGACGGCGTTGACCAAAGCGGTCCACAGCGCCGCGCCGCTGCCGGTGAGATTGTCGTAGACCTCCGGCTGTACGCCCGGCATCGCCACGGTCAGCTTGTAGCTGTTGACCGCGGTGCCGGCGGTCAAGCTGGCGGTCAGCGTATTGCCGAGCGCGCCGGTGTAGATCGCCGTCAGAGTGGCGCCCGTGGCCGGCGTGGCCGCCGCGTCTTTCAACGCCGCGCTGGCTGCCGTATCGGTGCCGTCCGTCACCCGCACCGCGCGGAGGTTCGACGCGCCAAGCTGGATCGATACGGCGATGGCCGTGGCCAAGTCGTACTTGCGTACCTGTTGCGCGCCCACCTTCAAGGCGGCGTCCGCCGGCGAGCCGATCAGCATCGGGCTATTGACCGCGCCCCACGAAGCCACGCCGACGATGCCGAGAATATCGGTCGGCACCCCGTTGATGTAGCGGGTTTTGGGCGGCACTTGCTGCACGTAAAGATCGGGCGCCGACAACGCGGCGGTGTTCAAACTGCCTGCCGGATAAATGGGCATGGCTTCCTCCAAAAAAATGCCGCCAGAACGTGGCGGCGGTCGGTTGGCATCAGTTCAGGACTTTGAGCACCTGGCCGGCGTTTTCGCCGGCCAGAATGGCGGCGACCCGCTCCGGATCGGCGATCCTGTCGCCGACCTGGTAGTCGGCGAAGGCCTGTTTGACGATAAGCACGAACGATGCTTGCTGGTTTTCCATGGGGATCCTCAGTCGTTGTGGGTAAACAAGGGTTGCCCGGTCAGGGCGTTGCCGCCGTTCAGTTGCGGGGCGATGACTTGCGTTGCCGCGGCCGAGACGGTCGTGGCGTAATCGATGTTGTAAGCCAGGTCCCGGCGGTACTGGTTGGCGACGGCGGGCGGCTCGGACTGGATGGTATAGGCGTACTGCAACATGCCGGCCGAACCGTCCGGAAAAGCGATGTTGTTGATGCCGGCGAACGCGGTGTCGAGCGCCTTGGCGACCTGATCGCGCAGCGCCGTGGTCGACGCCCACACCGAAAGCATGAAGCGCTTTTCCTGGCGGCGTAGCTCGCACTGCACGACGCCGGCGGCGCCGACCCGCACCAAGGGATTCGCCAGCGGCGGCAACGTGACGGTGGCGCCGCTACTGCTCGCCCCCGGAATCATCGCGGCCAAAGCGCTGGCGATACTCGTCAGCGTGTCCGCCGGCTGCACCGCATAGACGTAGTCGATGCCGGCAAGCTGAACCAACACGTTGTGCGGGCCGGTGCCGCCGCCGAAAGTCACGACGGAACCTTGCAAACTGGCGGTCAAGATGGGGGCCGCCGCCTGCAGCACACTCCAGGATTGCCCCAGGAAGCGGGTCGACGGGCGTTCGCGCGGCAACGACGATGCGGTGACGTGGACGATGCCGGCCGGCAGATCGTTGGTCAGGTCGGCGGATGCCGGCCAACCGCTATAGATTTTGATGGCGGCGCCGGTCAAGCTCGGCTGACCACTGCCGTTCGGGTACAGCACCGTACTGGCCTGCGTCACCAGAAACGAAAGCACATCCGATAAATCGGCCAAGGGAATCTCCTTTGCGAGGTTGCGCCGCGCCGGCCAGCAGCCTTGCCAACAGGGCGCGGTCCAGCACCAGGGCGGCGCCGTTGTCGGCGTAGCGCAGCGCGATGTCGTGCCGCGCCAGCGCCTCGACCACCGCCGAACGGCCGGAAGGCAAGCGCAGGCGCTGTCCAAGCCGCAACGGCAAGGCCTCCAGCCGGGGAACACCAAATTGGTAATGCATGAGGGCTCTCGCTTTGCCCCGTGGCAACGGCCAAGCGCTCGCCGGTGGAATGGGCATAAAAAAAGCCCCGCGAGACGCGGGGCAGACAGGGGAATAAAAAAACCCGGCCATGTGCCGGGTTCATCTGGACGCAAAAAACCAGCCGTTAGGCTGGTTGTTCACTCGCCACGGGGGCGGAATCAAATTGTGAGTCTATTATACATCATCTTCGGCGATTGTCAAGACATTTTCGTTGAAATACGACGTTTAGCACGATTCCACACAGAGAGGGTCGCACGTGCCACCTGTGCGTCGTAATCCTGAAACGGCAATCCGAGCTGACGGCAAATCACGCGTGGATGACTATCGTGATAGCGGCCGTCTTGGCCACGAAAGCCACGGTAATGCGCCAGCAGCAGCGCCTGCTCCCGAGCATTGCACCCATCGGTGATGCGCTGCCGCCCGCCGCCCAGCGATACCTTCATGGCCCCGTAAGTCATGGCCGCCTCGACCGCCAGCACCAAGCGTTCGTCCAACGGCGTCGCGCTCGCGCCACTGACGCGGCAAGCCGAACAAGGCTCCTCAGCTTCATAACACAATTCGCAGCGCTGGCTGCGAAAGCGCCCTTCGATGCCTTGCGCGCGGCCGCGCGACACGCCCTGGCGCTGCCAGCGCCCCCACATTTCCAAGGCTTCCACTGCTTCGATGCCCGCCATCCGAACCACCGTGAGATCCGCCAGATTCATCATGCCCCTTTCGATTTCGTGCAATACGTGGACGATGATGCAGTTAGGCACAGCCAAAAAAGGCAAACTATGGTTTAATGCATAACTGCACAGCAAGTTATAAACGTTACACATATCTTAGCTGTGGCTAAGTTTTTATGCAAATATTTTCTTATGGCTAATTTTATGCAGACGCTTTCCGAACGCATCTCGTGGCGGCTCGAACAGACCGGCAAGAAAAAAGCGGGGCTCGCCCGCTACGTCGGCATCGCCGCGCCATCCGTCACCAAATGGATCAACGGCGAAACCAAGCGGCTGGAAGGGTCGAATTTGCTCAAAGCGGCCGAGTACCTGGAGTGCGACCCCGCCTGGCTCTCCACCGGCGACGGCGATTGGCAGGTGAAGGCGCTGCTGCGGCCGATCCAGCTTTGGGAACAAGAAGAGGAGCTGCCGGAAGACCTGTACGTGTTCATCCCCTCGCTGGAGGTGAAATTGTCCGCGGGACCGGGCAACGCCGTTTGGCACCTGGACGAGGCCGGCCAACGCCAGGCCTACACACGCAAATGGGCGTCACGTGTCGGCATCGACCCCACTTGCGCCGCCACCATGGTGGTCAGCGGCAGCAGCATGGAGCCGCGCTATCAGGATGGCGACAGCATCGTGGTCGATTACTGCCAGCGCGACACCATCATCGACGGCAAGGTCTACGCGATCGCGCTCAATGCGGAAGTGTTCATCAAGCGGCTGTTCAAAGAGGTGGACGGCTCGATCCGCATCGTCAGCGACAATCCGGACAAAATTCGTTACCCGGATAAGATCGTCACGCCACAGTTTTTGGACCGCCTGCAGATCATCGGCCGCGTGGTCGCGCTCGCGGGTAGCGCCACCTAGCAAAACCAGTCAACCGTCATAACGTACAGGCAGCACGGGCACTCGGCAAAAACCATGGGAAAAGCCGAGTGTTTTCATCCCTGCCTGTGCGAAACGGGCTCACCGCCTCATCGTCACGCCATGAAGGGCTTCCAAAACCGTTTTCGCATCGAGAAAGCAAGACACAGGCTCTCCGCCAAAGACATCGCCACACACGTCGGTGTCTGCCAGCAGACCGTCTACGACTGGCTGGCCGCGCGGCAGCACCCGAGAATGCATCATCTCAGCGCCTTGGCCACCATGCTCAACGTCTCGGCCGACTACCTGCTCTACGGCACCCGCGACGCGCATCGCCAACAGCTGCTGCAGGATCTGTCCGCCACCCTTCCCCAGCTGTCGACCTATCAAATCACCATTCTGCTGCATGCAGCCTTGGAGTTTCGCCGTCAGGAACGGCAAAACCCATGAAAGCTAAGTAGAGCCAGCGATATCGAACGCGACCTGCTTCGGCCTACGCTTGGCGTCCTCCGGCAGGCGCCCCGGCCGCCGGATAGGCACTCATGCAGAAAGAAAAACAAACAATGAACGGCATTAGACAAACACATCCGCAGCCAGCCATTGGCCAAGAATTGGAAACGGTGCTCATGAATTTGAGCATCATGGAAAGGCGCATCGCCCACACGGTGGAAACCATGCGCTCCGACTTGATTGTTTTGCGGGAAAGAATCAGACGGGAAACGGACAACAAAAAACCCGGCGCGATCGCGACCGGGTAATGTGTTTTTGGGTATAACCCAGCCGTACAACAACATCAAAGACCCGCCCGAGGGCGGGTTCTGTTATTGAAGGGGAGGGTGAGATCACGCGCTACGCTGCGCGTCGGTCCCCGCCGGGCCCAACGTATCCTCTTGCCCGTTAATCGCCTTCGAAGCCACCGCAGCCTCTTGCAAAATGCGCTTTTTTTCAGAGTCGGCAAACCGGGTCAGGATTTGGCGGATCAGCGGCTGGTAGCCGATGCCGTTCAATACCGCTATGTTCTTCAAATCCTCAATAAGCGACTTCTGCAGACGGATCGAAATGGCCTGAAGGCACAACGCCTCATGCAACTCACGATCGTTGACTTGGCTAGACACGCGAACGTGCGCTTCATCGCGCCCCATGGCGCCCTCTTCCCATTGCTCATCGCGGTCGGTCACGCTGGGTTGTGTTGACATGATCTGCTCCAAGTTACTTTCTCGACAAAAAGGGCATTAACACACCGAGCAGTCTGCTCTGCGTGTTAACTTGGAATAAACGCACTTTTCGTCAGCGTTAGGCGCACAGGCAGCATGGCAAGTGGCACCATAGCCATCGAGCCTATCGGGCACACTCCATCTATGCACTAGCGGCCAGTGGGGACGGGGCATGTGTTGTTCGTATCTGTTCTATCAGATCTGACAACACATCGAAGGTGACTTCAGGGGTTGCTTTCGGAGGGAGGGCCTTTTGCGGGTTACGGTGAGCAATCCAGTCCCTATATTTTTTGATCTGCTTTGCCTGCATGATCAGTTGCTGGTCAACTTCCACTTTGAACAGGTCGAGAACTTCCTCTACACGCCACCTCTCGACCGCTTTCTCAAATTTGTTTGCGAGGCTAGCGGAATAATCGACCGGATAACCACCAGCAATCAATCCTGACGCCCCCTGAAGGTGCTCGATGACCCAGCGCTCAAAAGTGGCAAACAGCGCCAAAATCACCAGGTCTGAAGCCTGATTCGACGCATCCAGCACGGCGGTCTCAGCTTCGGTCGAGGTTGCACCAAAAAACTGGGTCCGACCGAGTAGATGTGTCTCCTGCCCCTTGGCTGCACGCACAGCGACTTTGAAGCAGTCGTTTGCCACGACAAAGGCATCGTATATTGGCTGGAGGGGGTTACCGAAGATCATAATCTGACACATCCCTCAGCAGATCACCAAACAGAGTTTCATCAACATGCTTCGCCCGCCTTGCCGGCGGTTCGAGCCAATACCACCCATCCCCATTTATCCCGGGGATCATGGGGCGCTCCGGCCCTCCATCAGTTGTTTTGCCATCAACGACAGTACGTTTTGAGATCGTTGGTCCCTTACCGATCTGGAACAAGAGTGCTTGTCGTGCAATACGTCCGACAAGGTCAACGCGCCCTTGCGCACCAATAACACTAGCGCCGGCCGGCACCAGATCGGCTATGTGGGCCCCATCTCGTGCGATATGAAGGCATGGCGCATCATAGCGGGGCAGCCCTTCTTCGTTGAGTTCAACCGTTCCCTGAGTAACGATGAGTCCAAGTGTCGTGCACCATTGCTGTACATCACGATACAGGGCCTCCACACGGTCGAGGTACGTGCAGACCATTGCAGATCGCTGTTCCACTTTTTGCTCCGTCATTACCTATCCTTTTCGCCAACACGGTCACCAAAACATGGTGAGTAGAGCATTACTTCAGGTTCAACACTGATATGCCGCGGTATGCGGAACCTGACTCCCCTTATTTTCGCCGATCAGCTCGCGAATGACACCCTGCTCATAGCTCGACTCCACTTCACATCACCGTCACCTGAACCGCGAAGAGATGATTGGTGATCGTTGCGATTGGTGATTGGTTTGGCATGGTAACCGTGCCAGGAATGCTAGCATCGCCAAGAACATGCCGTACAGCGAGCGCGGCAAGGGCCGTCAGTCAAGCAGCACCCTCCTCAGGAGTATGCATATCCCGCACCGATGATCGGCTGGCGCCGTGCGTTGGCTCAGCGGATGTACGCTATGGCGGTAGGTGTAAGCAGGAGATGCACAGAAATGCAGAGACTTGTTACAGACACAAACCCGCAGCAAGCCATGCCTTACAAGCAGATTTATTTCTTAAAATCGAAAGTGATACGCAAAGTTATACACTTTTCGAAATCCACCCCCGCTTGCTACGAGGTTATCATGCAGCCTCAAGTGCAAAATGCACTCGGCGACCCAGCGCGGTCGCGATATTGACCAGCGCATCCAGCGAGAACTGCGACACGCGCCCGCGCAGCAGATCGCTGATGCGTGGCTGAGTGACACCGCAACGCGTGGCGGCTTCCGCTTGCGTCCAGCCGTTTTCCTTCACGATCGCGACGATCTGCCGCATCAGCTCGGTGCGCACTTGCAGATTGGCAGCCTGCTCCGGCGTATCGGCCAGGGCATCCCATACGTTATCGAAAGATTGAACGTCGCTCATTTCCTGCCCTTCATCAATATGGAAACACCACCATTTTGCGCCGGTCCGTTGGACAGGCAACGCAAGCCCTTCACGTCGGCAAGGATGTAAGCGTTACCTGCCCAGGCGACAGACAACAAAAAACCCTGAGGGCGCTAGGCTCCATCAGGGTTCTGCGGGTAATGCTAGATGTATTGTTGGTCGGAGTGAAAGGATTCGAACCTTCGACCCCTTGCACCCCATGCAAGTGCGCTACCAGACTGCGCCACACTCCGACTCAAGAGGACGCATTATAGAGTCAGGACGCGGTTTTGCCAATCCCCGCGTCCAAAAAATCTAGGATGGATTGCAGCTCGGCGCGCACGCCTTGCGCGGTGATCGGCTCGCGCGCTTCGCCATCCTGGCCCAGGCGCTGGCGCGCCCCCTGGATGGTGAAGCCGTCGTCGTACAAGAGCTCGCGGATGCGCCGCACCAGCAGCACTTCGTGGTGCTGGTAGTAGCGGCGGTTGCCGCGGCGCTTGACCTGGCGCAGTTGGGAAAACTCCTGCTCCCAGTAGCGCAGCACATGGGTTTTGACGCCGGCCAATTCGCTGACCTCACCGATGGTGAAGTAGCGTTTGGCCGGAATCGGCGGTAGTTCAGCCTTGCTTGTCGGCATGGTGCTTCTCAACCATTCCCTTGAGTTTCTGGCTTGCATGGAACGTTACCACACGGCGGGCGGTGATAGGAATTTCCTCACCCGTCTTGGGGTTGCGTCCAGGACGCTGCGGCTTGTCGCGCAGCTGAAAATTACCGAAACCGGACAGTTTAACGCTGTCCCCGGACTCAAGCGCGGTGCGAATCTCTTCGAAAAACGCCTCGACCATGTCCTTAGCCTCTCGCTTGTTCAAGCCCACCTTATCGAACAGCAGGTCGGCCAGCTCGGCTTTGGTTAAAGTCATGACTACCCCTCATAAACAACAACGTGAAAATATTACATATCGCTTGATACGCTGCAAGCACCAAGATCAAAGTCGCAGTTGCGCGCCGTGCCGTTCACTGACCGCGATCAACAGCTGTCCCACCGCGTTTTCGATCTCTTCATCGGTCAAGGTCTTGGCCGGATCTTGCAGTTGGATGCCGAACGCCAGGCTCTTCTTGCCCGCTTCCACACCGGCGCCGCGATAAACGTCGAACAGCGCCACTTGCTGAACGATCGGCGACGAAGCCTCGGCGAAGGTCTGCAGCAAGGCGCCGACCTCGACGCTATCGTCGACCAGCAGCGCCAAATCGCGGCGCACCGCCTGGAACTTGCTCACCGTGCGCGCGGTGATGCGCTCGGTGCGGGTCAATACGGCCAAGTCGATTTCCGCCAGCACCGGGGCGTTGGGCAGATCGTAGGCTTGCACCCACTGCGGGTGCAGTTCGCCGATCACGCCGACAGCCTGGCCGTCGACGACGATCTCGGCGCAGCGGCCCGGATGCAGCGCCGGGTGCGTCGCCTTGCGGAAGCTGGCTTGATGCGGATGCAGCAGCGCCTCGACGTCGCCCTTGAGGTCGAAGAAGTCGACGCGCTCGGTCTTGGCGCCCCACTGTTCCGGCTGGCGGGTACCCCAGGCCAACATGGCCAGCTTCTCCGGCTGCGCGACGTCATCGCCCTGCTTCTTGAACACACGGGCAATTTCGAACAGGCGCACGCGCGGCTGTTTGCGGTTAAGGTTACCGGCCAGGGTATTGATCAGGCCGCCGAACAGCGTCGAGCGCATCACGCTCATCTGCGCGGCGATCGGGTTGATCAGGCGCACCGGATCGGCGTTGCCGGCCAGGTCCCGCTCCCATGCTTCGTCGACGAAGGCGTAGGAGATGATTTCTTGATAGTCGCGCGCGGCGACGCGCAGGCGCAGGTCTTCGCGCGGGCGGCGCTCTTCCGGCAGCGGCAGCATGCGTTGGCCGGACCGCGGCACGTCGGCGCCGATGGCGTCGTAGCCATGCACGCGGGCGATTTCCTCGATCAGGTCTTCCTCGATCGCCAGGTCGAAGCGGAACGACGGCACGTCGACGGCAAAGCCGTCCGGCAGCGCGGTGAAATCGAGCCCCAGGCGGCGCAGGATGGTGGCGATGCCTTCGGCGTGCAGTTGGATGCCCAGCACGCGGTTGACGCGCTCGGTGCGCACGCGCACGCCGTGCGCGGCCGGCAGTTTGCCGGTAGTTTCCTTGACCGGGCCGGCACTGCCGCCGCAGATGTCCAGCACCAGGCGCGTGGCGCGCTCGATGGCGGCGTGCTGCAGCTGGTAGTCGACGCCGCGTTCATAGCGGTAGGACGAATCGGAGCCGAAGCCCAGCTTGCGCGCGCGGCCGGCGATGGCCTCGGGCGCGAAGAAGGCGCTTTCCAGGAAAATGTTTTGCGTGGCGGTATCGACGCTGCTCGGCTGGCCGCCCATGATGCCGGCGATCGCCAGCGCGCCGCTATCGTCGGCGATGACCATGAAATCGGCGTCGAGCGTCACGGTCTTGTCGTTCAGGCACAGCAGCTGCTCGCCCGCGCGCGCCTGGCGCACGTGGATGCCGCCCTGGATGGCGTCGGCATTGAAGGCGTGCATCGGCTGCCCCTGTTCGAGCAGGATGTAGTTGGTGATGTCGACCACGGCAGAGATCGCGCGCAAGCCGGCGCGCTCCAGGCGCTGCTTCATCCAATCCGGGGTCTTGGCGGCGGCGTTGATGCCGGTGATCTTGCGGCCGACGTAACGGCCACAGCCGTCTTGCGCGTCGATGCGCACCGCCACGGTTTCGTCGTGCGCCGGCTTGACCGGGGAGATGGCCACCGGCTTGAGCGCTTCGCCGGTCAGCGCGGCCACTTCGCGCGCAATACCGCGCATCGACAGGCAGTCGGCGCGGTTGGGGGTGATCTTCAGCGTGAACAGCGTGTCGTCCAGCGACAGATAGTCGCGGATGCTGGTTCCCACCGGGGCGTCCGCCGGCAGCACCAGCAGGCCGTCGACGTCGTCGGGCACGCCCAGCTCGCGGCCGGAGCACAGCATGCCGTTGGAGGCTTCGCCGCGCATCTTGGTCGGCTTGATCTTGAAGTCGCCCGGCAATTCGGCGCCCGGCAGCGCACACGGCACCTTGAGGCCGACGGCGACGTTGGGCGCGCCACAGACGATCTGGATCAGTTCGCCGGTGCCGGCATCGACCTTGGTCACGCGCAGGCGATCGGCGTTGGGGTGCGGGGCCACTTCCTTGACCTCGGCCACCACCACGCCGCTGAAGGCCGGCGCGGCCGGCACGGTGTCTTCCACCTCCAGCCCGGCCATGGTCAGCAAATAAGACAGTTGTTCGCTGGAGAGGGACGGATTGACCCAGCTACGCAGCCATTGTTCCGAAAATTGCATAGTGATTCTCCGCCGCGCTCAGTTGAATTGTTTGAGGAAGTTGAGATCGTTCTCGAAGAACAGCCGCAAATCGTTGACGCCGTAGCGCAGCATGGCGAAGCGGTCGATGCCGATGCCGAAGGCGAAGCCGGTGTATTTCTCCGGATCGATGCCGACGTTCTTCAGCACATTCGGATGCACCATGCCGCAGCCGCCTACTTCCAGCCAGCCGCGCTCGCCCAGCACGTCGACTTCGGCCGACGGTTCGGTAAACGGGAAGAACGACGGACGGAAGCGCACTTGCAGGTCGTCGCGTTCGAAGAAGCGGCGCAGGAAGTCGATCATCACCGCCTTCAAGTCGGCGAAGCTGACGCCCTCGTCCACCCACAGGCCTTCCATCTGGTGGAACATCGGCGAGTGCGTCGCGTCGGAGTCGACGCGGAATACCCGGCCCGGGGCCACGATCTTGATCGGCGGCTGGTTGTTCAGCATGTAGCGCACTTGGATCGGCGAGGTGTGCGTGCGCAGCACGTCGCCGCCCTCGACGTAGAAGGTGTCCTGCATCGCGCGCGCCGGGTGGTTCTCCGGAATGTTCAACGCTTGAAAATTGTGGAAATCGTTTTCGATTTCCGGGCCGTCGGCCACGGCAAAACCGATGCTGGCGAAGAGTTCGGTGATGCGTTGCAGGGTCAGGGTCACCGGGTGCAAGCCGCCGGTGGCGCCGCCGCGGCCCGGCAGGGTAACGTCGAGCGCGTCGGCCTGTAGCTGGCGCGCCAGCTTTTCGGCGTTGAGCGCGTCGCGGCGCTCGTTGTGGCGGGCTTCGAAAGTTTGCTTGGCGGCGTTGATGGTAGCGCCGGCCGCTTTGCGCTCTTCCGCCGGCAGTTGGCCCAGCTGCTTGAGGAGTTCGGTCAGCTCGCCGCTCTTGCCGAGAAAGCGCGCCTTGACCTGTTCCAGTTCGATCAGGTCGGCCGTGGCGGCAACCGCCGCCAGGCCGGATTCGAGAATATCGTTCACATTTTTCATGGATCTCACACCGTATGCGTAAGAAGGCTGGCCACACGCGCCATCACGCGGCGGGTCGGGTCAAACTTCTCGGCGGGCTGGGTAAAAAAAAGGGAGGCATCGTATGCCTCCCTTTTAACCGTCTGGGGCTTAAGCAGCGAGGCTTGCTTTAGCCTTTTCAACGATCTGGGCAAAAGCCGGCTTGTCGAACACGGCCAGGTCAGCCAGGACCTTACGGTCGATTTCGATCGAAGCCTTCTTCAGACCGTTCATGAACTTGCTGTAGCTCAGGCCCGACAGACGCGCAGCGGCGTTGATACGGGTGATCCACAGTTGGCGGAACTGACGCTTTTTCTGACGACGGTCGCGATAAGCGTACTGGCCGGCCTTCATCACCGCCTGTTTGGCGATGCGATAGACGTTCTTGCGACGGCCGCGATAGCCCTTGGCAAGGGCGAGAATCTTTTTGTGACGAGCGCGAGCGGTAACACCGCGTTTAACACGAGGCATGTTTCAACTCCTTAAGCGTAGGGCAGCATAGCGCGAACAGAAGCCATATTGGTGGCATCGACCATGGTCGTGCCGCGCAATTGGCGCTTGTTCTTGGTGGTTTTCTTAGTCAGGATGTGACGCTTGAAAGCCATGGAACGCTTTACACCGCCGCCGCCCAAAACGTTGAGACGCTTTTTGGCGCTCGACTTGGTCTTCATTTTCGGCATGGAAAAAAACTCCTGCGATATTGTATAAATCCGGCGCAGGGTGGCCCTCTCAGGCACTTGAAACCGCTACGCCACGCTTTTTTTATGCGGCACTTGCATGCCGCAAAATAACCCGGCGGAGAGACTCCGCCGCGTCAAACCGATGATTATACCCGATTATTTCTTTTTCGGGGAGATCATCATAACCATTTGCCGGCCTTCCAGGCGGGGGAACTGCTCGACCACCCCGACTTCGGCCAGATCGGCCTCGACGCGCTTCAACAACGCCAAACCGATATCCTGGTGCGCCATTTCGCGTCCACGGAACCGCAAGGTGATTTTTGCCTTGTCACCTTCGGTCAGAAAGCGGATCAGGTTACGCAGCTTGACCTGGTAGTCACCATCATCGGTCCCGGGGCGGAACTTGATTTCCTTAACCTGAATCTGCTTTTGCTTCTGCTTGGCTTCGTGACGTTTCTTCGACTGTTCGTACTTGAACTTGCCGTAGTCCATCAGCTTGCACACCGGCGGCTGCGCGGTCGGCGAGATTTCCACCAGATCGATGTCATTCTCTTCCGCCATCGCCATCGCCTCACGCAAACTCACGATGCCGATTGCTTCGCCCTCAATACCTACCAGGCGGATTTCACGGGCGGTAATTTCGCCGTTGATCCGCGCTTCACGTTCCTGAGCTATGTCCGCTCTCCTTCAAAAGTTTCATGACGCTTGCCGCGGCGCTTAATCCGCAGGCATCTCAGCCCGCAGGCGGGCAACGAAATCATCGACGGTCAACTGACCGAGATCCTCGCCCCGCGCGCGCACGGCAACCAAACCGCCAGCCTTCTCCTTGTCGCCGACAATCACCTGATACGGCAACTTTTGCAGGCTGTGCTCGCGGATTTTATAGCTGATCTTCTCGTTTCTCAAGTCGAGTTCTACGCGGAACCCTTGTTTCTTCAGCGTTTCCGCAACCTGCGACGCGTAGTCGCTTTGCGCTTCGGTGATATTCATGATCACGATCTGCACCGGCGCAAGCCACAGCGGGAAAGCGCCGGCGTGGTTTTCGATCAGGATGCCGAGGAAGCGCTCGAGCGAGCCCAGCGCCGCGCGGTGCAACATCACCGGACGCTTACGGCTATTGTCGTCAGCCACATATTCGGCGTCCAAGCGCTCCGGCAGCATGAAGTCGAGCTGCAGCGTGCCGCACTGCCACGAACGGCCGAGCGCGTCCTTGATGTGGTATTCGATCTTCGGGCCATAGAAGGCGCCCTCGCCCGGCAGCTCTTCCCACTCGACGCCGCAGGCGCGCAGCGCTTCGCGCATACCGTGCTCGGCACGGTCCCACACCTCTTCGGCGCCGATGCGCTTATCGGGACGCAGCGCCAGCTTGATCGCCACCTTGTCGAAGCCGAAGCGTTCGTACACTTCCATCACCAGGCGGTGGAAATCCTTGGCCTCCTGGTTGATTTGCTCTTCAGTGCAGAAGATATGGCCATCGTCCTGCACGAAGCCGCGCACGCGCATGATGCCGTGCAGCGCGCCCGACGGCTCGTTGCGGTGGCAGGAGCCGAATTCGGCGTAGCGCAGCGGCAGATCGCGGTACGAGCGCAAAGCGCTGTTGAAGATCTGGATGTGGCCCGGGCAATTCATCGGCTTGACCGCGTAGTCACGCTTTTCCGACTCGGTGACGAACATGTTCTCGCGGTAGTTGGCGGCATGGCCGGAACGCTCCCACAGGCTCACGTCCATCATCATCGGCGTGCGCACTTCGCGGTAGTTTTCCTTCAACAGCTTAGCCCGCATGTATTGCTCGACGTTCTGCCACAACTGCCAGCCCTTCGGGTGCCAGAACACCATGCCCGGCGCCTCGTCCTGCAAATGGAACAGGTCGAGCTGGGTGCCGAGTTTGCGGTGGTCGCGCTTTTCCGCCTCTTCCAGCATGAACAGGTAGGCGTCGAGGTCTTCCTTCTTGGCCCAGGCGGTGCCGTACACGCGCTGCAGCATCTCGTTCTTGCTGTCGCCGCGCCAGTAGGCGCCGGCCACCTTCATCAGCTTGAATACCTTGAGCTTACCGGTGGACGGCACGTGCGGGCCGCGGCACAGGTCGGTAAAGCCGCCCTCGCGGTACAGCGACACTTCCTCGCCCTGCGGAATCGAGGCGATGATCTCGGCCTTGTAGTGCTCGCCGATCGACTTGAAGTAGGCGACGGCCTCGTCGCGCGGCAGCGTGTAACGCTCTACCGGGATATCCTTCTTGGCCAGTTCGCCCATCTTCTTCTCGATGGTGACCAGGTCTTCCGGGGTAAACGGGCGCTTGTAGCTGAAGTCGTAGTAAAAGCCGTTTTCAATCGCCGGCCCGATGGTCACCTGCGCCTCGGGGAACAGTTCCTTGACCGCGTAGGCCAGCAAGTGGGCGGTCGAGTGACGGATGATCTCCAAGCCATCTGCGTCGCGGTCGGTGATGATCGCCAAGTCGGCGTCGCCCTCGATCAGATAGGAGGTATCGACCATACGACCATCGACGCGGCCGGCAAGCGCAGCGCGCGCGAGACCGGCGCCGATATCGGCGGCCACGTCACGAACCGTCACCGGTTGCGCAAATGAGCGAATGGAACCGTCAGGCAGGCGAATGTCAGGCATGATTAACTCCAGTAGTCGGGTTTTATTTGCCCCGGATGCCGCGGGTAAAAAAAAAGTGCGGCATTCGAGCCGCACTTCTTGTTTCGATCGGGAACAACCAGTGGCTCGACTAGTGCGAGAAACCGGTTGTGGTAGTTCGTGCCACCCACATCATCTTCATGATGAAACTTCCCTCGGAATTCTGTCTTGGTAGGCACGATTGGATTCGAACCAACGACCCCCACCATGTCAAGGTGGTGCTCTAACCAACTGAGCTACGTGCCTAACGCTGAGGTGGCAATAGTAACGACAGTTGACCCATCGTGCAAGCCTCTTGACGTGAATAAAACGCGAATTCGACCATCATCGGGTATACTGGCGGCCTATTTTTTGAATCACTGAAGTTCGCCAATGCTCAAGTTCACCGTTCACAAAACCTCCGGCGGCGCGCGCCGCGGCACGCTGGAACTCAATCACGGCACCGTCGAGACGCCCGTGTTCCAGCCGGTCGGCACCTATGGCTCGGTCAAGGCCATGAGTCCGCTGGAACTCAACGAGATCGGCGCCCAGATCATTCTCGGCAATACGTTCCATCTATGGCTGCGTCCCGGCCTGGAGGTGATCGAGCAATTCGGCGGACTGCACAGCTTCATCGGTTGGGACAAGCCGATCCTTACCGACTCGGGCGGCTTCCAGGTATTCAGCCTGGGCGACCTGCGCAAATTGACCGAGGAAGGCTGCACCTTCCAAAGCCCGGTCAACGGCGACCGCTGCTTCCTGTCGCCGGAAGTATCGATGAAGATTCAGCGCGTGCTCAACTCCGACATCGTCATGATCTTCGACGAGTGCACGCCCTTCCCGGCCGACTACGACACCGCCGCCGCATCGATGCGCATGAGCCTGCGCTGGGCCGAGCGCTCGCGCCGCGCCTTCGACGACCTGAAGAACCCCAACGCGCTCTTCGGCATCATCCAAGGCTCGATGTACAACGACTTGCGCGAGGAATCGCTGCGCGAACTGATGAACATCGGCTTCGACGGCATCGCCATCGGCGGCCTGTCGGTGGGCGAGCCCAAGGAAGAGATGGAGCGCATGCTCAAGGTGATGCAGCCGATGCTGCCCGCCGACAAGCCGCACTACCTGATGGGCGTGGGCACCCCGGAAGATCTGGTCTACGGCGTGGCGCACGGCGTCGACATGTTCGACTGCGTGATGCCGACGCGCAATGCGCGCAACGGCTGGCTGTTCACCCAGTGGGGCGACATCAAGATCAAGAACGCGAGCCACAAGCAAGACACCCGTCCGCTGGACGAGGCGTGCGAGTGCTATACCTGCCGCCATTTCAGCCGCGCCTACCTGCACCATCTGCACCGTGTGGGCGAAATTCTGGGCGCGCGGCTCAACACGATTCACAACCTGCATTACTACCAGCAGCTGATGCGCGAAATCCGCGCGTCGATCGAAGCCGACCGCTTCGAGGACTTCCGCGCCGAGTTCGCTGCCAAGCGCGCCCGCGGCACTAAATGAGGATAGGCCGGTCAAAGCGCGCTCGCCCCGTAGCATAACGGTTGGAAAAGCCGCGCGTGCTGGCTACAATGACCGGTTTGCGAATACACCCTTTACCAGGAGTTTCAACAATGTTTCTGATTTCTTCCGCGTTTGCTGCTGGCGGCGCGACTGGCGCCGAGTCGCCGATCATGCAGTTCCTGCCGATGATCGTCATCTTCGCGCTGTTCTATCTGCTCTTGATCCGCCCGCAGCAAAAGAAGGCCAAGGAAACCAAGCAAATGTTGGCCGCCCTGAGCAAGGGGGATGAAGTGATGACCCAAGGCGGTTTCGCCGGCCGCGTCACCAAGCTGTCCGACCAATACGCCACGCTGGAAATCGCCGAAGGCGTCGAAATTCAAGTCGCCCGCGCCGCCATCACCGGCAAGCTGGAAAAAGGCACGATCAAGTCCCTGTAAGCATCGAGAGGGACTACGGCCCCTGCCCGCCTCGCGGGCAGGGCCTGTTCACATTTCCGCCGAACCACGCACATGAATCGCTACCCACTCTGGAAGTACATCATCATCGCGGTGGCACTCGTCATTGCGACGATCTACACCCTGCCCAATTTCTATGGTGAAACGCCGGCCGTTCAAGTCTCCAGCTCGCGTGAATCGATCCCGGTCGACGCCGCGCTGATGGGCCGCGTCGAAGGCGCGCTGCGCGCCCAGGGCATCGCCCCGGACGGCATGCTGCTCGACAACAACAGCCTGAAGGTGCGTTTCCACGATCCGGACACCCAAATCAAGGCGCGCGACGCCATCGAGCACGAGCTGGGCGAAAGCTACATCATCGCGCTCAACCTGCTGCCGGCCTCGCCGGACTGGCTCGCGCGACTGAAGGCCTACCCGATGTTCCTCGGCCTCGACTTGCGCGGCGGCGTGCACTTCATGCTCGAAGTCGACATGAAGGCCGCGGTCGACAAGACCATGGAACGCTACGCCGGCGACATCCGCCGCGCGTTGAAGAAGAAGGACGTGCGCTACGGCGGCGTCAAGCACATCGGCAACACCATCGAGATCCAGCTACGCGACCAAGACACGCTGGCGGCCGCTTCCGATGTGGTGTCGCGCAACCTGACCTCGCTGACCCAAACCCGCGACAATACGAGCTTCAAGCTGATTCTGAGCCTGTCGCCGGATGAAATGACCCGCATCCAAAGCGACGCGGTCAAGCAAAACATCACCACGCTGCACAACCGTGTCAACGAGCTGGGCGTGGCCGAGCCGATCATCCAGCAATCCGGTCCGAACCGCATCGTGGTCGAGCTGCCGGGCGTGCAGGACACCGCCAAGGCCAAGGACATTCTCGGCCGTACCGACACGCTGGAAGTGCGCATGGTCGAGGACGACCAAGCCAAGGTCAGCGCCGCCATGGCAGGCAACGTGCCGGCCGGCTACGACCTGATGGACGAAACCTCCGCCAACGGCACCGACAAGATCCTGGTCAAGAAAGACGTCGAACTGACCGGCGACAACATCAACGACGCCCAACCGGGCTTCGACGAGAACGGCGCGCCGTCGGTCAACATCAATCTCGACTCGACCGGCGCCGAGATCTTCCGCCAAGTGACCGCCGAAAACGTCGGCAAGCGCATGGCGATGATCCTGGTGGAAAAGAACCGCTCCGAAGTGGTGACCGCGCCGGTGATCCGCACCGAAATCGGCGGCGGCCGCGTGCAGATCTCGGGCAGCATGAGCCCGGCTGAAGCGCGCGACGTGGCGCTGCTGCTGCGCGCGGGCTCGCTGGCCGCGCCGATGAACATCATCGAGGAACGCACCATCGGCCCGAGCCTGGGCAAGGAAAACATCGACAAGGGCTTCCACTCCACCATGTGGGGCTTTGCCGCCATCGCGGTGTTCATGCTGATCTACTACCGCGTGTTCGGTCTGATCTCGGCGATCTCGCTCGGGGTCAACCTGTTCATGCTGGTGGCGCTGCTGTCGATGATCCAGGCCACGCTGACCCTGCCGGGTATCGCCGCCATCGCGCTGGCGCTCGGTATGGCGATCGACTCCAACGTGCTGATCAACGAACGCGTGCGTGAAGAGCTGCGCAACGGCATGCCGCCGCATTCGGCGATCCAGGCAGGCTACGAGCACGCCTGGGCGACGATTCTCGACTCCAACATCACCACGCTGATCGCCGGCCTCGCGCTGTTGATCTTCGGCTCCGGCCCGATACGCGGCTTCGCCGTCGTGCACTGCCTCGGCATCATGACCTCGATGTTCTCGGCGGTGCTGGTGTCGCGCGGTCTCGTCAACCTGTGGTACGGCCGCCGTCGCCGCATCAACTCGCTTTCGGTGTAAGGGGCCCGGACATGGAAATTTTACATTTCAAAAAAGATATTCCGTTCATGAGCTACGGCCGGATCACCACCGCGATTTCGCTGGTGACCTTCATCCTGGCCGTGTTTTTCCTGATCACCCGCGGGCTGAACTACAGCGTCGAATTCACCGGCGGCACGGTGATGGAGGTGCAGTACCAGCAAGCCGCCGACCTCGCCGACGTGCGTACCCGCGTCGACGGGCTCAAGCTAGGCGAATCGACGATCCAGACGCTCGGCAGCTCGCGCGACGTGATGATCCGTCTGCCCAACCTGAAATCCAAGTCGTCGGCACAGCTGTCGAACGAAGTGCTGACCGCGCTGAAACAAAGCGGTCAGCCGGTCGAACTGCGCCGGGTCGATTTCGTCGGCCCGCAGGTGGGCGAGGAACTGGTCCAGCACGGTCTGACCGCGGTGGGCATCGTCTGCCTCGGCATCATGCTCTACCTGGCGCTGCGTTTCGAATGGCGCTTCGCCGTGTCGGCCATCATCGCCAACATGCACGACGTGGTGATCATTCTCGGCTGCTTCGCGCTGTTCCGTTGGGAGTTCTCGCTGACGGTGCTGGCCGGCGTGCTGGCGGTGCTGGGCTACTCGGTGAACGAGTCGGTGGTGGTGTTCGACCGGATCCGTGAAAACTTCCGCAAGGCCGGCATGCGCAACCACACGGTTGCCGAGATCATCGACAACGCCATTACCGCGACGATGAGCCGGACCATCATCACCCACGGTTCGACCGAAACCATGGTGCTGGCGATGCTGCTGTTCGGCGGCCCGGCGCTGCACGGCTTCGCCACCGCGCTGACCATCGGCATTCTGTTCGGTATCTACTCGTCGGTTCTGGTGGCGAGTCCGATCGTGCTGTGGCTGGGCGTATCGCGCGAAAACCTGGTCAAGCCGCCGAAGCAAAAACAGGAAGCGGTGGTCTAACCGCTTCCGCGATACTGGCCGGTGCCTCCGCACCGGCCAGTTTTTCTTTTACACTATCGATTCCTCGGTCCGAGTGGAGCTCTGCCCTTCATGCATTACGTCACCTTTCTGATCGACTTCATTCTGCACATCGACCAGCATTTGCCGCCGCTTGTCGCCGCCTACGGCCAGCTGATCTACCTGATCCTGTTCGCCATCATCTTCAGCGAAACCGGCCTGGTGGTCGCGCCGTTCCTGCCCGGCGACTCGCTGTTGTTCGTGGCCGGCACCTTGGCCGCCACCGGCAACATGAGCCTGGCCACGCTGATGGGCGCGCTGGCCGTGGCCGCCATTCTCGGCAACCAGGTCAATTACCTGATCGGCCGTTTCTTCGGCCATAAGCTGTTCGCCAACCCGAATTCGAAAATCTTCCGTCGCGCCTATCTGGACCGCACACACGCGTTCTATCAGAAGCACGGCGGCAAGACGCTGATCTTCGCCCGCTTCATGCCGATCATCCGCACCTTCGCGCCGTTCGTGGCCGGCATCGGCGAAATGCCGCTCATCCGCTTCACCGCGTTCAACGTCATCGGCAGCGCGCTGTGGGTCGGTCTGTTCTGCCTGGCGGGCTACCTGTTCGGTAACATCCCGATCATCCGCCGCAACCTGGAACTGCTGGTGCTCGGCATCATCGTGGTGTCGTTTCTGCCGGCCGTTATCGCCGCTTGGCGTCATCGCAAGGGGGCGTGATCATGCGGCCGATCCGCAGGCTGCCCGATCATCTGGTCAACCAGATCGCCGCCGGCGAGGTGGTGGAGCGTCCGGCCTCGGCGCTGAAGGAGTTGCTGGAAAATAGCCTGGATGCCGGCGCCGACAAGATCGCCGTCGATCTGGCCCAAGGCGGCATCAAGCTGATCCGCGTCACCGACAACGGCGGCGGCATCGCCGCCGACGACCTGCCGCTGGCGCTCGACCGCCACGCCACCAGCAAGATCGCCTCGCTCGACGACTTGGAGCAGGTCGACACCCTGGGGTTTCGCGGCGAAGGATTGGCCAGTATCGCCTCCGTGTCGCGTCTGACGCTGATCAGCCGACCACGCGACGCCGCGCACGCACACCAGATTCTGGCCATCGACGGCCGTCTGCACCCGGTCGAGCCGGCGGCGCACGCCCCCGGCACCAGCGTCGAGGCGGTCGATCTGTATTTCAACACCCCGGCGCGGCGCAAGTTTCTCAAGTCCGACAATACCGAGTACGCCCACTGCGCCGCGGTATTCGAGCGCATCGCCCTGGCCCGTCCGGACGTGGAGTTCATCCTGCGTCACAACGGCAAGGTCGTCTGGCGCCTGCCGCAGCAAAGCCGCGCCGAGCGCGTGGCGGCGCTGTTGGGGCAAGACTTCATCCAGGCGTCGCTGCCGGTCGACAACGTGGCGGGCCCGCTGCAGCTCGCCGGGTTCATCGCCGACCCGACGTTTTCCAAAGCCAGCCGCGACGACCAGTACTTCTACGTCAACGGCCGCTTCGTGCGCGAGAAAACCGCGCAGCACGCGCTGCGCCAGGCCTACCGCGACGTGTTGCACCACGAGCGCTTTCCGGCCTACGTGCTGTTTTTGACCATCGATCCGGCCGCGGTCGACGTCAACGTGCATCCGACCAAGATCGAGGTGCGTTTCCGCGAATCGCAGGCGATCCACCAGTTTTTGTTCCACAGTCTGAACAAGACCTTGTCCGGCAGCGCCGGCAACCGCGCCGAGGCGCTGGCCGACGCCCCCGGGCAGACCGTTTCGGCGGCGGCGCCCGCCTTCGCCGCGCGGGCCGCCATGCCGCCGGCGCGCGGCCAAGTATACGTACAGCAGAGCATGCCGCTCTCGGTCGGCGCCGAGGCGCAAACGGTCTACCACAAACTGTTTGCCGGCGTGCGCGAGGAAGAGCGCGCGCTCGCGCCCGCCATCGACCTGGGTTCAACCGGCCTATCGCAGCCGGCGTTGCCGCCGAGCGACGACGGCATTCCGCCGCTGGGCTTCGCGCTGGCGCAGCTGCACGGCGTCTACATCCTGTCGCAATGCCAGGATGGCTTGATCGTGGTCGACATGCACGCCGCGCACGAGCGCATCGTCTACGAGCAGCTGAAGAGCGCACTCGACCAGGAGGGCATCCCCACCCAGCCGCTGCTGCTGCCGGTTTCGTTCGGCGCCAGCGCGCAGGAAGTCGCCACGGTGGAAGAGCATAAGGAAGGCTTGATGCGTCTCGGCCTGGAGCTCGCCGCGCTGTCGCCGACGCAGATCGCCATTCGCGCCGTGCCGCTGTGGTTGAAGGACGGCAACGCGGTCGACCTGGCGCGCGCGGTGCTGGCCGACGTGCGCGAATTCGGCCTGACGCGCGTCATGACCGAACGGCGCAACGAGCTGCTGGCCACCATGGCCTGTCATGGCGCGGTCCGCGCCAACCGCCAGTTGACGCTGACCGAGATGAACGCGCTGTTGCGCGACATGGAAGCCACCGAGCGCTCCGGCCAATGCAACCATGGCCGCCCGACCTGGTCGCGCCTGACGATGAAGCAACTCGACGAACTGTTCATGCGGGGCCAATAAGTGAAGCCCATTGACGTGCTGTTGTTGATGGGACCGACCGCCAGCGGCAAGACCGCGCTGGCGCTTGAGCTCGCGCGCCATTTCCCGATCGAGATCGTCAGCGTCGACTCGGCGCTGGTGTATCGCGGCATGGATATCGGCACCGCCAAACCGAGCGCGGCGGAGCAGGCCGCCTGCCCGCACCATCTGATCGACATCATCGACCCGCTCGACAGCTACTCCGCCGCGCAATTTCGCGCCGACGCCGAACGGCTGATCGACGAGATTCATGCCCGCGGCAACATTCCGCTGTTGGCCGGCGGCACCATGTTGTACTACAAGGCACTGCTGGAAGGCTTGTCCGAACTGCCGCAAGCCGACCCGGCCCTGCGCGCCCAATTGGATCAGGAGGCCGCCCTTCAGGGCTGGCCGGCGCTGCATGCCCGCCTGGCACGACTCGATCCGGTAACCGCCGCGCGGCTACAGCCGAACGATGCGCAGCGTATTCAACGCGCGCTGGAGGTCTGCCTCATCGCCGGACGGCCGATGTCCGAGCTGTTCCAGGACAAGGCGGTGCCCGAGCGCCGCTGGCGCTCGCTCAACCTGGCCCTGGCGCCGGCCGAGCGGCGCTGGCTGCACGAGCGCATCGCGCTGCGCTTCCGCCAGATGCTGGATGCCGGTTTTCTCGACGAGGTCACGGCGCTGCGCCGCCAATACCCCGCGCTCACGCCAGGACTGCCGTCGATGCGCTGCGTCGGCTACCGCCAAGCCTGGGAATACCTCGACGGCGGCTGCGGCTACGACGAGATGATCGAACGCGGCATCGCCGCCACGCGCCAGCTATGCAAGCGCCAGCTCACGTGGATGCGCTCGCTCGACGTACTGCCGCTCAACGCGCAGGAGCCGGACGCCGGTCGGCGCGCGCGCGCGCTGTGCGAGGCGTTTCTTACCGACCAGACGCTCCCCGCCGGCCTGCTCTACGACGGCCAATACTGACCCAACTGCCGCGCGGCCTTGCCGCGACCGCCGAACCCTCCTTATGCTCCCTCGCTACTTTGAGCGTAAGGAGGGTGCCATCACGATGTTAACTTTCGATACAAAACGGTTCGTCAATCGGCTGAAGTCCGGCGGCGTGCCCACCAAACAAGCCCAGGCCGAGGCAAGCGCCCTGGCGGAGGTCCTTGGGCGGGTCGAGTACGAGATGAGAGGACTGAGGCGTCAGATGCGCGTCTTGCGCGGAATCATCGGCGTGCTGGCGGCGGGATTCGCCGCGCTGCTTCTCAAGGTGTTTGCCCTGCCCCTCTTCTAGCCGGCCATGACGACGGCAACTCCCTTCAACGCGCTAACGAAATACTTGTTCATTAATTGATGCAAATCGCCCATGGTTTGCCATCACATGCCCAGGGACAATGCGGAGCCGAGATGGCGCTGTCCCCCAAGCAATGGAGTTGTGCGTTATATGTCTGAGCCAGAAAACCAAGCGGAAACCCCCTTTGCACGCGGCATACTGAGACTGCGGCAGGGTCTGCCCGAACTGGCACTGCATGATCTGGCGACGGCAAGCGCGGCAGCGCCCAACGAAGAGTGCTGCCGGCTGGCCTGGATCGAAGCGCTGGCACAATCGGGGGCTCAAGCAACGGCCCTTGACTGGCTGTCGGCCAATCCAGGGCATGGCATGCGCGCGCTCTTGACCGACCATTTCCGCCGAGCCGGCCAATTCAATCCACCTCGTACGCGGCCCACGCGCGCCGCGCCGCCTAGCGCGGCATTGCTGCGCCGATGCGACCAACTTCTGGCCCGATACAACGCCAACGGCGACCACACGCTGCTGCCGGACACCCTCGCTTTATGCCAGGCGCACCCGCGCGACGTGTTCGGTTGGAAGTTGCTCGGCGCGCTATGCTTGCGCCTAGGCCTGCGTCACTGTGCCCAAGTCGCCATGCAGCAAGCATTGGCCACGCAGGAGAACGACCCGGAACCCTGGAACAACCTCGGCAACCTGTTCCGCCAGACCGACCGGCTAGCGGAAGCGCGGCAATGCCTGACGCGGGCGCTGCAGTTGCGGCCGGAGGCGGCAAGCATCCATTTGAATCTCGGCAGCGTGCTCAACAGCATGGATTCACTGGACGATGCCGAGGCATGTTTTCGGCAGGCACTACGCCTGCGGCCTCAGTCGCCGGAGGCACAGAATAATCTAAGCAATACCCTGCGCCGCCAGGAACGGCACGAAGAGGCCGCCCTGCTGCTGGAGCAATTGCTGGCAAGCCATCCCCACTTCGCGCTGGGATGGAACAATCTAGGCTGCGTGCTGCGCGATCAAGGCCGGCTCCCCGAGGCAGTGGCGGCATTGCAACGCGCGCGCGCCCTGGCGCCGGAAGAAGCCAGCATCGCCCTCAACCTGGTCGCCACTCAACTCAACCTGGGCGAGTTCGAACAGGCGGAACCGGTCCTGACGGAGACTCTGTCGCGCTGGCCGCTCGATGTGCAGGCCTGCCGGTTGCATGCCTGGCTGATGTGCCAAACCGCACGAGAACAGCACGCGTTCGTATCCTATGCGCGCGCGTTGGCGCTGGCGCCTGGCCGGTATCCGCTCCTACTGGATCTGGGCTCGCAACTCCTGGATCTGGCCCGGCCGGCCGAGGCGGAAAACATCCTGCGCCAAGCGTTGGCGCAGCGGCCGGACGATGTCGTGGCGCTCAATTTGCTGTCGAGGGCGCTGCGCATGCAGGAACGCACCGAGGAGGCCGAGGCCCCGCTACGGCAAGCGCTGGCGTTGCAACCGCAGGATGGCGAAACGCTGGCCAACCTCGGCATCGTACGGGCCGATTTGAACGACCCCGCACAGGCGGAGAGCTACTTGCGTCAGGCGATCTCGACGAGCCCTGCGGCGGCCCACTATCACGTGTATCTCGCGGATTTTCAGATGATGCAGGGGCAGCGCGCGCAGGCGGAAGCGAGCGTCGATCGCGCCTTGGCGCTGGCGCCCGACTCGCCGCAAATGCTGTCCTCTATCATGATCATGCTGTCGCTCAGCGCGAACGACCCCCGTTTGGCCAGCGTCGAGACACTGTACGCGCAACGGGCCCGCTGGGCGCTGCCGGTACGGGCCAGATTCAGTTTGGCGTTGGGAAAAGCGCGGGAAATCGGCGGCGACGCGGCGGCGGCTTTCGCCGCCTATGCCGAGGGTAATGCCCTCTTGGCGCGGCTGCAGCCATTCGATGCGCAACAGGATCAGCAGTTGTTCGACACCATCGCCCGCTTTTACGACGAAGCGCTGTTCGCCAAATGGGCGAGCGCGTTGGCGGCGCAAGCGGATAGCAAACGGGTGCCGGTATTCATCGTCGGCATGCCGCGCTCCGGCTCCACCTTGGTCGAGCAGATCCTGGCCGCCCACCCCGGCATGTATGGCGCGGGCGAGAGCCTGCTGATGAACCCGATCGCGGCGCAGGCATCCGAGTTATTGCACGCCTCGCCCACCGACTCTGCCTGCCTCGAATCGCTGCACACCTTAAGCCAGGACTATCTGCGGCGTTTGTGGCGCCTAGCGCCGGACGCACCGCTGATCAGCGACAAGATGCCGGAGAATTTTTTCCACCTCGGTCTGATTGCCTTGCTGTGGCCGCAGGCACGCATCATCCATTGCGAGCGCTCGCCGCTGGATACCTGCTTCTCCTGCTTTACGACGCCGTTCCGCGTCGGCCATGGCTACAGCACCGATCAAACGGCGCTGGCCGGCCGCTATCTACGCTACCGGCAATTGATGCGTCACTGGGAACACGTGCTGCCACCGGGGCGAATGTTGACGGTGCGCTATGAAACGCTACTGGAAGCCCCCCAAGCCGAGATCGGCCGCATGCTGGATTTCCTCGGGCTGCCCTGGCACGACGACTGCCTACGTTTTCATCAGGTGCCGCGCCTGGTGCTCACCGCGAGTCAGAACCAGGTGCGGCGGCCGTTGTATCGCAGCTCGGTGGGCCGCTGGCGACCATTCGCGCCTTGGCTTGAGCCGATGCGGACGCTCTTGGCCGAGCAGGAAGCGGCTTGGACCACAAGCGTCAGCGCGCCGCCACCAGCTTGATTTCCACTTTCCACGCCGGATCGGCCAGCTTGGCCTGCACGGTGGCGCGCGACGGCGTTTGGCCGGCGAGCACCCAGGCATCCCAAGCGGCATTCATGGCGCCGTAATCGGCCAGGTCGGCCAAAAAGATCGTGGCATCGACGATCTTGCTCTTGTCGCTGCCAAGCTCCGCCAATAGCGCATCGATCTGCGCCAGCACGTCGGCGGTCTGCGCCGTGGCGTCGACGCTGGTGTCGCGCGGCACTTGCCCGGCCAGAAAAATCAGCCCATTGGTCACAACAGCCTCGGACAGGCGGGGACCCGGTTGATGGCGGTAAATCGTCACGCTTCGCTCCTAAGTCAAAGAGATTGCCGGTTCATTCTAACGTCATTACGCCGACGCGGTACTCGCCAAACCCGCCGCCAAATCGCGGCGCAGATCCTCCAACCCTTCGACGCCGACCGACAACCGCAACAGGTTATCGGTCAAACCGATCTTTTGCCGATGTTCGACCGGCACCGCCGCGTGCGTCATGGTCGCCGGATGGCACACCAAGCTCTCCACACCCCCCAGGCTTTCAGCCAGCGTGAACAACTTGAGCGGTTGCAGAAAACGGCGCACCGCCGCCTCGCCGCCCTTGAGGTAGAACGACACCACGCCGCCGAAGCCCTGCATCTGACGGCGCGCCAGTTCATACTGCGGATGGCTTTCCAGCCCGGCGTACAGCACGCCCTCCACCATCGGCTGCGTTTCCAGCCAGCGCGCCAAGGCCAGCGCGTTGGCGTTGTGCCGCTCCATGCGCATGGCCAGCGTGCGCAAGCCGCGCGTCACCAGGAAGCTGGGGAACGGATCGAGCACCGCCCCGGCGGCGTTGTGCAGAAACGCCAGTTTTTCCGCGAGTTCGGGCCGGTCCTTGCCGACCACCGCGACGCCGGCCACCACGTCGGAGTGGCCGTTCAAATATTTGGTGGCCGAATGCACGACGATGTCGAAGCCATGATCCAGCGGCCGCTGCACCACCGGCGAGGCGAAGGTGTTGTCGACCACCGATAGGATGCCGCGCTCGCGCGCGAGCTTGCCCACCGCGGCCAGATCGACCAGCTTATTGAGCGGATTGGAGGGCGTTTCCACCCAAAGCAGCCGCGTCTCGGGCTTGATCGCCGCGGCCAAGGCAGCCAAGTCATCGGCCGGCACATAGCTGACCGACAGATTGGCGCTGACGCCACGCACCCGCTCGAATAGGCGGAAGGTACCGCCGTACAAGTCGTCGACGGCGACGATGTGGCTGCCGGCCGGCAGCAGGTCGAGCACCGTGGCGATCGCCGCGAGTCCAGAGGCAAAGGCGTAACCCTGCGCGCCGCCTTCCAGCTCGGCCACCGCGCGTTCCAGCAGTTGGCGCGTCGGGTTTTGCGAGCGGGAGTATTCGTAGCCGGTATGCTCGCCCGGTCCATATTGGCGATATGTCGAGGTGGCGTAGATGGGCGGCACCACCGCGCCGTACGGATCGGCGAACGGGTCGGCCAGCAGCCCGGCGGTCACGGACAGCGTATGAAAGTCGGTCATGGCATTTCCTTTGTGCGATTTTCTTCGAATGGAAACAATATAACCGACAGGAATGTAACCTGTAAAACTAAGAACAAAAAGGCCAGTGCAAGCACTGGCCCGGGAGCGGATTGACAGCCGCGCTTAGGCGACGGCCACGCGGCGCAGATCGATGGCGAAACGCTCCAACGCGGCAATACCGCTCGACTCGGCGCGAACGCACCAGTCATGCAGCTCCTGCAGCAGCTGTTCGCGCGTCAAATTGGAACGCAGCCAAACGCGGCTCAGCTCCTGGCGCATCGCATACACCTTGGCCACCAGCGGGCTGTTTGCCAGCAATTGCTCCAATTCGACACGCTCGGCCGCCGAGGTCTGCTGCGACTCCTGCTTCAGCCAGCGCTTGAACTTGGCCGGCAAATCCGGCGCGTGGACCTCCGGCAAGGCGCCGCGCACGCGCGCCAATTCATCTTGGCAGGCATGGGCCAGGTCGCGGGCAAAGCGCGCGGCCAGCGCATAACGGTTGGCCACGATCGCTTGCAAGCGCTCGGCATCGATGTTGAGCGTCGCGCCGGCGCATTGCAGCTTCGGCGCCACTTTGCGCACGCGCGCGAGACCCAGCATCGACAGGATGCGGATGTACATCCAGCCGATGTCGAACTCGAACCACTTATAGGACAGCTTGGCCGAGGCGCCGAAGGTATGGTGGTTGTTGTGCAGTTCCTCGCCGCCGATCAGGATGCCCCACGGCACGATATTGGTCGACGCGTCGTCGCACTCGAAATTGCGATAGCCCCAGTAATGGCCAACGCCATTGATCACCCCGGCGGCGAAGAGCGGAATCCAGATCATCTGCACGCCCCAGATCAACAGGCCGGGCAGACCGAACAGCACCAGGTCGATGGCCAGCATCAGCAGGATGCCCTTGCCGTTGTGCGCGGCGTAGAGCTTGCGCTCGATCCAATCGTCCGGCGTGGCGTGGCCGAATTTTTCGATATCATCGCGGTTGGCGCAGGCGTCGCGGTACAGCCAGGTGCCTTTGAACAGCACGGTCCAGATGCCGCGCACCTGCGGGCTATGCGGGTCGTCGCCGCTCTCGCAGCGCGCGTGGTGCTTGCGGTGCACGGCGGCCCATTCCTTGGTGACCATGCCGGTGGTCAGCCACAGCCAGAAACGGAAAAAATGGCTGATAAGCGGATGCAAATCGAGCGCGCGGTGCGCCTGATGGCGATGCAGGAAAATCGTCACCGAAGCGATGGTGACATGCGTCAAAGCCAGGGCGGCGAGCACGTAGCCCCACCATGGCAGGTCGGTTAGACCATGAAAGAATACGGCCATGCTTGTCTGGTTCCTCGGACTGGAGTGAAATGGACAAATTGAAGTTAGCAGCGAATGATTTTTATTTAGCGTTATCGGCGCAGTATAAAAGAAACCTCGTGTTTTGTCAGAAGCTTGAACAAGCGGGTTCATTGCAGCGGCGCACATGGTGTACCATTAGCCCCTGGTTCCCATTTACTTCAGAAAAGATCCTGTGTTGCAAAAACAACGCCTGACTTTCGCCGCGGCCATTCTGGGCGGCTTGTTCGTGCTTTATGGCGGCGCCGCTTACTGGGCCGGCATCAAGGCCGAGGAAACCCTGGAAGAACAGCACCGCATGCTGGCGACCCTGCCGCTGTTCAAGGTCAAATCGCACACTTATGACCGTGGCTGGTTCTCGTCGCAGGAAACCACCGAACTGGTGTTCAACCGCCGGCTGACCGGCCCGTACGAAGGCATGCTGCCGGATAACGTGCGCGCCCTGCTCGGCTCGACCATCCGTTTCACCAACACGGTCAAGCACGGTCCCTTGCCGGGACTCGGCAGCTTCGACCTGCGCCCGGCGCGCGCGCTGGTGACCACGCAGTTCGACATGAGCGAAAGCACCAAGAAGACGCTGGCGCTCTTCTTCGGCGACAAAGAGCCGATCACCGTGATCAATCGCCTGGGTTTCGGCGGCGGCGGCGAGCTCAAGGTCAACGTGCCGAACTTCGACTATGAAGAAGCGCTGTCGGGCGTGAAGGTCAAATGGCAAGGCTTCAACCTGACCGTCGACTATCAGCAAGGCTTCAAGCAGTACCAGACCGAGGCGGTTTCGCCGTCGTTCTCGCTGGAAGCCGCCAGCAAGGGCACCGTGCACTTCGACGGCGTGCGCTACGTCTCCGACATCCGCCCCGGCGTCACCGGCGTCAAACTCGGCACCAGCGAGCTGACCGTCAACAACGTCCAGCTCAACTGGAAGGACAGCATCCCGTACAGCATCAAGCTCAACGACTTGGTCTATCTGCTCACGCGCATGCACGTGGGCGAATTCATCAATCCGTCGGGCGAATTCAAGCCGTCGAGCGTCACGCTCAAGGGGCTGCATTATCAGATCGTCACCTCGGAGGAAGACCCGTTCGTCAACTCGCGCGGCAAGCTGGGCTTCGACACCTTCAGCTATAACGATCAGGTCTACGGCCCGATGCGGCTCGACGTGTCGGCCAACCACCTGCACGGTCCCACGCTCGTCAAACTCGACCAGGCCATCGCCCAGCTGCCGATCGAGGGCATGGACGCCGCCACGCTGCGCAAGAGCTACATCGGCACCATCAAGAAGTACGGCATTCCGCTGTTGGAAAACGATCCCCGTCTGGTGGTCAACGAGTTCTATCTGAAGATGCCGAGCGGCGAGGCCACCCTCAAGGGGCAGCTGGCGCTCAAGGGCTTCCACGAGGCGGACTTGAAAGACCCGATCACCGTGCTCAAACGTTTCCAGGTCAATGCCGACGTTTCGCTGCCGCGTCAAACACTGGAAAACCTGGTCGTCACCCAGGCGCGCAACCTGTTCACCGTCGATCAGAGCGCCGAGGATCAGCCGAACCTGAACGAAATCGACGATTTGGCCAAGAACCTGCTCGACAACCAATTGGCGCAGTGGACCGACCAGGGCTACATTCGCGTCGACGGCGGCCAGTTGAGCACCCGCATCGACTATCACGACGGCGAGCTGCGCGTGAGAGACAAGCGCGTGCCGCTGCCTTGGGAAGAAAAGGACGATCCGGCCGGTCCGGCTGGAAACGGCCAATAATCAAGGGGGCGCGAGCCCCCTTTTTGCATGTTGAGGAACACCGCGATGGAACGCTGGACACCGCACGTGACAGTGGCGGCGCTGATCGAGCGCGACGGCCGTTTTCTGTTGGTGCGAGAACAAACCGCCGCCGGCATCCGCTTCAACCAGCCGGCCGGCCACTTGGAGCAGGGCGAACAGCTGGTCGACGCCGTGGTGCGCGAGGCGCTGGAGGAAACCGCCTGGCAGGTGACGCCGCAAGCGCTCTTGGGCATCTATCAGGCCGAGTCGTTCGACCGCGCCATCACCTATCTGCGCTTCGCCTTCATCTGCCAGGCTGAGCGGGAAGTCACCGGCCGGCCGCTGGACGACGGCATTCTCGATACCCACTGGCTCACGCCGGCGGAAATCCGCGCGCGCCAGAGCCAGTTGCGCAGCCCCGCCGTGCTCTGCTGCATCGACGATTACCTGGCGGGCCAACGCTACCCGCTGTCGCTGATTCAGACCCTGGCTTGATCCTTTCCGGGGTCGTCTCCATCTTGGTATAATCTTCGGTTTTTAAACGCATTCTGGTAGGAAGGATTTCCCGTGACGGGCAAAAAGCGCATTGTCGTCGGCATGTCGGGCGGCGTGGATTCATCGGTAACGGCATGGCTTCTCAAGCAGCAGGGCCATGAAGTCATCGGCGTGTTCATGCAGAACTGGGAGGACGACAACGACGGCGATTATTGCTCGATCAAGCAGGATTCGCTGGATGCGCTGTCGGTGGCCGACATCGTCGGCATCGACATGGAAATCGTCAATTTCGCCAAAGAGTACAAGGACCGCGTCTTCGCCTACTTCCTGGCGGAATACTCGGCCGGCCGCACCCCTAACCCGGACGTGCTGTGCAATGCCGAGATCAAGTTCAAAGCATTTCTCGACTACGCCATGCAGCTCGGCGCCGATTGCATCGCCACCGGCCATTACGCGCGCAAGCTCGTGCGCGACAACCGCCACTACCTAATGAAGGCGGTCGACGACACCAAGGACCAAAGCTACTTCCTCTACCGCTTGAATCAGTCGCAGCTGTCGAAGGCGCTCTTTCCGCTGGGCGACATCCGCAAGAGCGAGGTTAGGCGCTTGGCGCATGAAGCCGGCCTGCCGACCGCGGCCAAGAAGGACAGCACCGGCATCTGCTTCATCGGCGAGCGGCCGTTCCGCGAGTTTCTGCAGCGCTATTTGCCGACGAGCCCGGGCGAGATGATCACGCCCGAAGGCAAGGTGATGGGCGAACACATGGGGCTGATGTACTACACGCTGGGTCAGCGCAAGGGGCTCGGCATCGGCGGCCAGGGCGAACCGTGGTTCGTCGCCGGCAAGGACATCCCCGCCAACCGCCTGATCGTGGTGCAAGGCCACGACCACCCGATGCTGTTGAAGCACACGCTCGACATGGCCGATTTGAGCTGGACGCTCGACGCCGCGCCGGAAGCGGGCGATTACACGGCAAAAAACCGCTACCGCATGCCGGATGCCGAATGCGTGCTGTCGCCGGTGGAGAACGGCCAAGCCAGGCTGACGTTCCGCGACCCGCAGTGGGCGGTGACGCCGGGCCAGTCGGCCGTGCTCTACGATGGCGATATCTGTCTGGGCGGCGGCATCATCATGTAGCGTTATGGTGCGTTGCTTCGCGAACGCACCCTACAGCGCATCGTAGCGTGCATTCGCCGCAGGCAATGCACGTTCGTTCAGATCAGGCCGAGGTCTGAGCCAGCTTCAGTTTGCCCGCGAGCCAGGTGTGGTCGTAGCTGACGATCTCGAACGGGTTGCCGAACGGATCGACGAAGGAAATCGAACAGAAAAAATGATGATCGCGCACCGAATCGCGCGCGATGGTCACGCCATCGCGGCTAGCGACACGCTCGCCGGCCAGACGATCGATCCAATCCAGAAAATCCTGCCCGCCGACCACGAACGCCACCGATCCCGGCAGCTCATTGGCCGTTTCCGACTGGCTGACGGCAAAGCGCACCGTGCCGCTGGGATTGGCCAGCATGGTGACGGCATGCGGTTCGTCCTGCAGCGGGCGGTAGCGCGGATCGGGATGCAGCCCAAGCACGCGCTGATACCAGGCAATCGCCTTGCTCGCGTCGGAAACGCAGATATGGATATGGTCAATCTTTCCTAACGACAACATGCTGTTCCTTTATTTCTTTTTACTTCGCATCACCGGACTGACACCGGTTATTTAAGCATAGGCGCCAGATAGCGTCCCGTATGACTCTGCGGATGCGCGGCCAGCGCCTCCGGCGTGCCGCTGGCGATGATGCGCCCGCCGCCGCCACCGCCTTCCGGCCCGAGATCGATCAGCCAGTCGGCTGTTTTGATCACGTCCAGATTATGTTCGATCACCACCACCGTGTTGCCGTTCTCGCGCAAGCGGTGCAACACCTGCAGCAACAGGTCGATGTCGTGGAAATGCAACCCGGTGGTCGGCTCGTCCAGAATATACAGCGTGCGGCCGGTATCGCGCTTGGACAATTCCAGCCCCAGTTTGACGCGCTGCGCCTCGCCGCCGGACAGCGTGGTGGCGGACTGGCCAAGACGGATATAGCCGAGGCCCACGTCCATCAGCGTCTGTAGCTTGCGCGCCACGGTCGGCACCGCGCTGAAGAATTCCAGCGCCTGCTCCACCGTCATTTCCAGCACTTCGTCGATGCTCTTGCCCTTGTAGCGCACTTCCAGCGTTTCGCGGTTGTAGCGCTTGCCGTGACAGACGTCGCACGGCACGTAGATATCCGGCAGGAAGTGCATCTCCACCTTGAGCACGCCGTCGCCCTGACAAGCCTCGCAACGGCCGCCCTTGACGTTGAACGAGAAACGCCCGGGGCCGTAGCCGCGCTCGCGTGCCATCGGCACGCCGGAGAACAGCTCGCGGATCGGGGTAAAGAGCCCGGTGTAGGTGGCGGGGTTGGAGCGCGGCGTGCGGCCGATCGGGCTTTGATCGACGTTGATCACCTTGTCCAGATGCTCCAAACCGGTGATATCGCGGTACGGCGACGGCTCTTCCGAGGCGCCGTTGAGTTCGCGCGCGGCGATCTTGTACAGCGTATCGTTGATCAGCGTCGATTTGCCCGAGCCCGACACGCCGGTGACGCATACCAGCATGCCCAGCGGCAGATCCAGTGTCACGTCCTGCAGATTGTTGCCGCTCGCGCCCATCAGGCGCAGTACGCGGGCCGGATCGACCTCGCGCCGCGTCGCCGGCACTTCGATCTTGCGCCGGCCGGACAGGAATTCGCCGGTCACCGACGTCGTGCATGCCGCCACTTCCTTCGGCGAGCCGGCAATCAGCACCTGGCCGCCATGCTCGCCGGCCCCCGGCCCCATGTCGACGACGTAATCGGCGCTGCGGATGGCATCCTCGTCGTGCTCGACCACGATCACACTGTTGCCCAGGTCGCGCAGGCGCACCAGCGTCGCCAGCAGCCGGTCGTTGTCGCGCTGATGCAGGCCGATCGACGGTTCGTCCAACACGTACATCACCCCGGTGAGGCCCGAGCCGATCTGGCTCGCCAGACGGATGCGCTGCGCCTCGCCGCCGGACAGCGTGTCGGCCGAGCGCGCCAGACACAGATAATCCAGGCCGACGTTATTGAGGAAGGACACGCGCTCGCTCACTTCCTTGACGATTTTTTCCGCCACCGCCTGCTTCTGGCCGCTGAAAACCAACCCTTCGAAGAACGTGGCCGCATCGCGCAGCGACATCAGGTTGATGTCGTGCAGCGAGCGCCCCGCCACCAGCACGTGGCGCGCTTCCAGGCGCAGACGCGTGCCCTGGCAGTGCGGGCACGGCTGATTGTTTTGATACTTGGACAATTCCTCGCGCACCGCGCTGGAGTCGGTTTCGCGATAACGGCGTTCCAAATTGGGCAGAATGCCCTCGAACGGATGACTGCGGCCGAAGCGCGTGCCGCGCTCCGACATATACATGAACTCGATGCTCTCGCGGCCCGAGCCGTTGAGCACCACATGCCGCACCCGCTCCGGCAAGATCTCGAACGGCAGATCGATGTCGAAGTCGTAATGCGCCGCCAGCGACTGCAGCATCTGGAAATAAAATTGATTACGCCGGTCCCAGCCCTTGATCGCGCCGGAAGCCAGCGACAGCTCGGGGTGCGCCACCACGCGCTTGGGATCGAAGAAGGTCAGTTCCCCCAAACCATCGCATTTGGGACAGGCGCCCATCGGGTTGTTGAACGAGAACAACCGTGGCTCAAGCTCCGGCAAGCTATACGAGCAGATCGGGCAAGCGAACTTGGCCGAGAACCATTGCTCGGCGCCGCTATCCATCTCCACCGCGATCGCCCGCCCCTCGGCGTGACGCAGCGCCGTCTCGAAACTCTCCGCCAGGCGTTGCTGCATGTCCGGCCGCACTTTGATGCGGTCGACCACCACCTCGATGGTGTGCTTCTTGTTCTTGTCGAGCTTGGGCACGGCATCGAGCTCAAGCACATCGCCGTCGACGCGCACGCGCACGAAGCCCTGAGCGCGCAACTCCTCGAACAGGTCGATGTTTTCCCCCTTGCGCCCCACCACCACCGGCGCCAGGACCATCACCCGCGCGCCTTCCGGCATGGCCAGCACATGGTCGACCATTTGCGACACCGTCTGCGACGACAGCGGCACGCCATGCTCCGGGCAATGCGGGTCGCCGACGCGGGCGTACAACAGACGCAGGTAGTCGTGAATTTCCGTCACCGTGCCCACGGTAGAGCGCGGGTTGTGGCTAGTGGCCTTCTGCTCGATGGAGATCGCCGGCGACAGCCCCTCGATCAGGTCGACGTCGGGCTTTTCCATCAACTGCAAGAATTGGCGCGCGTAGGCCGACAACGATTCGACGTAGCGGCGCTGCCCTTCGGCGTACAGCGTATCGAACGCCAGCGACGACTTGCCGGAGCCGGACAGACCGGTGATGACGATCAACTGATGCCGCGGCAAGTCGAGATTGATGTTCTTGAGATTGTGCGTACGGGCGCCACGAATGCGAATGGTTTCCATGCCTCACTCACAGGATCGGAGAACCTGATAATATACCTGACTTGTGGATGGCAACTCTACTCGCATCTTGGGGAACGCCATTTTTTGTCATTCGAATAGCGACGCACAGCCCCGTAAATACATGAATCCGCTTGAACTTCGTGCCAGCCTCGGCCTTGCTGGCGTTTATGCCCTGCGCATGCTGGGCATGTTCCTCATCCTTCCCGTGTTCGCGCTCTACGCAAAAACCCTGCCCGGCGCCAGCAGCCCGACCTGGATCGGCATCGCCCTCGGCAGCTACGGTTTGACCCAGGCGCTGCTGCAATTGCCGTTCGGCATGTGGTCCGACCGCATCGGACGCAAGCGGGTCATCTATTTCGGCCTGGTGCTGTTCGCCATCGGCAGCTTCGTCGCCGCCAACGCGCACGACATCGGCTGGCTGATCGTCGGCCGCGTCATCCAGGGCTCCGGCGCCATTTCGGCGGCCGTGACCGCACTGTTGGCCGACCTGACGCGCGAGGAAAACCGCACCAAAGCGATGGCGATGATCGGCATGAGCATCGGCACCACCTTCGCCGTCAGCCTAGTGATCGGCCCGGTGCTCGGGCACTGGATCGGCGTCAACGGCATCTTCGCGCTGACCGGCGTGTTGACGCTGATGGCGCTCATCGGCGTCAAATACATCATTCCCGACCCGGTCATCTCGCGTTTCCACTCCGATACCGAAACCAACACCAGCCGCTTGATGGACGTGCTGAAAAACCCGCAGCTGTTGCGGCTCAACTTCGGCATTTTCGCGCTGCACGGCGCGCAAATGGCAATGTTCGTGGTCATCCCGTTCGCGCTGATCAGCACCGGCCACCTCGACAAACAGCATCACTGGGAGGTCTATTTGCCGGTCACGCTCGGCGGCTTCCTGCTGATGGTGCCGGCGATCATCTATGCCGAGACGCGCAACAAGCTCAAACAGGTATTCGTCGGCGCCGTGGCGCTGATGACCGTGGCGCAGCTCGGCATGGCCTTCGCGTTGACCTCGTTCTGGTGGATCGTCGCCTGGCTCGGCGCCTATTTCATCGCCTTCAACATCCTCGAAGCCACACTGCCGTCGATCATCTCCAAGATCGCGCCAGCGGATGCCAAAGGAACGGCGATTGGTGTGTATAATACCGCCCAGTCTTTCGGCCTTTTCCTGGGCGCTGCCGCCGGCGGGCTGCTGTACACCCACTTCGGCAGCACCGGCGTATTCAGCTTTACCGGCCTGATGATGATCAGCTGGCTCGTCATGGCCATGACCATGGTGCCGCCGGAACCGGTCAAGTCGATGATGTTCCACATCGGCGAGAACTGGCGCGGCAATCCGATCGAGCTTTCGCGCATGCTGACGCTGCAACGCGGCGTCAAAGAGGCGGTCGTCATGCTGGAAGAACGCGTGGCCTATCTCAAGGTATCCCAGAAGGACTGGGACGAGGCCTCGGTACAACAATTGATTCAGGAGACCAACTAAATGGCGTCCGTCAACAAAGTCATTCTCGTCGGCAACCTCGGCCGCGACCCGGAAGTGCGCTACATGCCCTCCGGCGACGCGATCGCCACGTTGTCGATTGCCACCACCGACAGCTGGATGGACAAGCAGTCCGGCCAGCGCCAAGAACAAACCGAATGGCACCGCGTGGTGTTCTTCGGCAAGACCGCCGAAGTGGCCTCGCAATACCTGAAGAAGGGTTCGCAAGTCTACGTCGAAGGCTCGATCCGCACCCGCAAGTGGCAGGATAAGGAAACCGGCCAAGACCGCTACAGCACCGAAATCCGCGGCGACCGCATGCAGATGCTGGGCGGCAAGAGCGGCGGCGGCAGCGCGCCGATGGAAGGTGGCGACGATTACGGCGGCGGTTACCAGGGCCAGGGCGGCGGCTATCAAGGCGGCGGCCGCCAGGAAGCGCCGGCAGCCGCGCCGGCCGCGCCGCGCCGTCAGGAATCGCGCCCGGCGCCGAAGCTCGACGACATCGACGACGATATTCCGTTCTGACCCGAAAGGTTATGACGACACAAAAACCCCAGCCATTGATTTGGCTGGGGTTTTTTGCATTTCGTACATAAGCCCCTCGTTGCCCCCCTGCTGGATTGTACAAGCGGCGATCTACGCCGCCGCTCTAGCTGCTCATTTCTCACTGGCAGAAAACAGCTTTTATGTTGTATATTCACATAACAACGCAAAAGTTGTTTTTTACAAATACAATCCATAGGGTGTAAAACAAGAAAAACAATATTAAGATTGTATTCGACGAATGACTCTGCGCCCAACACCAGGAGCCCCCATGGAATATCCCGTTCAAACCAACAACCAGTTACATCCCTACCTACTGGGATTCCGTAAGGCGGCCGGCTACACGCAAACCCAGATGGCGCAACGGTTGAACATTACCCAGCAGCGCTATGCAAGGCTAGAAGCTCGGCCAGAAGCCGTCAGCCTGGAACAGCTCTTGAAAGTATTTCAGCTGCTAGGCGTAGACTTTGTATTGCGACCGGCCGCCAGAGGAACCGCCCCACAAGATGGGGAGCGTCCCGACACCATTCAGCCACCCATGACAACGCAGACAGATCGTTGGTAAACATGGCAAAGAGCACCACCCTGAATGTTTGGATGAACGGCTTCCTGGTTGGCAATTGGTCCAAAACACGCACCGGGGACACATTTCAATACGCACCCGATTGGCTAGACAGCGATGCCAGACGTCCACTATCACTGTCCATGCCGTTTCCACCGGGAAACATCGCCTACCGCGGGCCACAGGTCACCAGCTACTTTGACAACCTGCTGCCCGATAGCGAGCCTATACGTCGTCGCCTGGCTAGCCGTTACAAAACGGCAGGTCTGGATGCCTTTGCCATGCTGACCGAACTGGGCAGGGACTGCGTCGGCGCAATCCAATTGCTGCCGGATGGCGTCACTCCCACCGGCATTCAGCAGATCACGGCCGCACCACTACCCGATAGCGCCGTGGCAGAACGACTTCGACAAGCCGTCACCCCCCCCGCGCTTGGAGGGGCACATGAAGCATTCGACTTGCGCCTGTCGATTGCCGGCGCCCAGGAAAAAACGGCACTCTTGTTTCATCAAGGCCAGTGGCAACTACCGCAAGGGAGCACGCCGACTACACACATTTTCAAGCTGCCGCTCGGCCTGATCGCAGGGATACAAGCCGATATGTCGGATTCGGTCGAAAATGAATGGCTGTGCTCCAAAATCGTCGAGGAATATGGACTACCGATTGCCCATTGCGACATCGGCCGGTTTGAAGACCAAAAAGCACTGATTGTAACCCGCTTCGATCGGCGTATTGCCGGCGATGGTTCTTGGTTCATTCGCCTTCCCCAGGAGGATTTGGCTCAGGCAACCGGCACACCGCCGCACAAAAAATATCAAAGCGACGGCGGGCCAGGCATAACGGACATCATGAACCTTCTCTTGGGTTCCGTGAATGC
>Ga0213872_10000259_pt1 | contig 45682 bp, 31 predicted proteins | sample VelepicomBERX_R2_FD_160071 | JGI IMG/M metagenome (GOLD analysis project Ga0213872, IMG submission 160071) | Rhizosphere microbial communities from Vellozia epidendroides in rupestrian grasslands, the National Park of Serra do Cipo, Brazil - RX_R2 | ecosystem: Host-associated > Plants > Roots >... | reverse complement strand
CCAGAGCCGGTTCTTGACCACAAGAACGACAAAGGGTTACAAGCATGTCGCTTGTAACCCTTTGATCTTAAGTGGTGGGCCCCCCGAGAGTCGAACTCGGCACCAACGGATTATGAGTCAGTTGAACTGGAATTCTTAGGAAGTGGGCGGAACTCCATAACCCTTATAGGAAAAGGATATTGTTGCCAGGCAGCTCCGTTGCATTCCTTCCAAATCCGGTGCATTCTGTTCCCCAATCTGTTCCCCAGGTTTTGGGGCCAGCGAAGAAGCCTGCGAGGAGGCGGAACATGGCGACGAAATTGCTTACTGATCGGAAGATCGCGAGCCTGAAGGCGGCAGATAGCGAGTATTTGGTCCTTGATGGTGACGGTCTGTATGTACGCGTTCGGCCAAATGGCACTACGCGCGGCAACCAAAGCTGGCTACTCATCTACCCGCGGCCCGGCGGAAAACGCGGCAAGATTGTACTGGGCAAAGTCGATGATCACTCCCTCAAGGCTGCACGAGACTGGGCGTCGGAGCAGCGCGCACTCCTTGATCACGGTATGGATCCGCAGACGGCCAGAAAGGCAAAGGCGGACTGCGAAACGGCAAAGCAAGCAAAGACGCTTGGCGCTCTACTCGATGCTTACGTCAATCACCTCAGCAAGCAAGGCAAGAGCTCTGCAAGCGATGTCGAAGGTATCTTCCGCCTCCACATCCCCTCGCGGCTCAAGGAAGAACCGGCCGCAGACATACACCACGAAGAACTGGTCAAGGCTATCCGCAAGCTGACCGAACTTGGACACGGCCGAACTGCCGCGAAGTTGCGCAGCTATCTGCACGCAGCGTTCAAGCGTGCGCTCGAGGCGGCGGAAGATCCGCAAACTGCGTCGGACCTGATTGGCTTTGGCCTTGATGCCAACCCTGTCGCAAGAATCAAGACGCTGCCCGAGTACTCGCGAGCTGGTGAGCGCGCCCTCACACGCACCGAACTACACGAGTTCATTCAGAGGGTTGAAAAGTTGCGTCCAACCGTCACCCGAGAGTCCTTGCGTCTAGTGTTGCTTCTGGGTGGCCAGCGGCTTACACAACTCGTTCAGGCTGAACCAGACCAAGACGTTGATGGAACACCGGTCATCATCCTGCGCGACCCCAAAGGCAAGCGGACCCAACCTCGAAAGCACGTTCTACCGCTCGTTGGCAAATCGCTTGCGATAGTCGACGGTGGCGTTCACGACATCTTCGTTCCTCGAAACGCTACCGCCGCCAAAACGCGGCTTCAAAACGTATCAAAGAAAGTACTCGAAATTGCCCGGGAAATGGTCAAGGATGGCGTTTCACCATCGCCGTTTCGCTTTGGCGACATCAGGCGCACAGCAGAAACACATCTTGCCAAGCTTCGCGTCAGCAAGGATATCCGCTCGCAGCTACAGTCGCACGGTCTATCTGGTGTTCAGGATCGCCACTACGACCGATATGATTACATGGAAGAGAAAGCCAAGGTGCTGGTGCGTTGGGAAACGTACCTATATGCCACTCCACACTCCAGATCGTAACGGCCACATCAAATCGTGCGCGTACGGCGAGCCAGACGGTCCGATCGATTTTCGGACACTGCGAGCGGCCAATGGCGATAAAAGCGCTTGCTTCACTTGGAGAAACGGCTTCTGCCATCGCTGACTACTGCTTCGCCAGCTTCTCAGCGTTGATGATGCTATCCGATTGCGCGTTGAGTCTCGTTTGCCGGCGCCAAACCCACGTCCTAAGCCACGTTGTCGCGGTCGGGCACACGCCTACGGATTTCGTCCCCATACTCATCGCCTGCTCCCTTTATGGATGGCACCCCGTAGCTGCCGAGCCATCTCTTCAAGGGCCGCGCGCGTGATCGACGCGTCGATGTATCCGGTAACCCCGGATGGCGTTACAACCCGTATAACATGCGCCTGCCGCTGAAGTGTTACTGGCGAGCACCGCTTCCTCCAAGCCTTCGCGTAAGCGATCAAGCCAACGCCAGCGAGCACCATGCAGAACAACAACGCAACCTTCCAGGCTTCATTCATAGCGAGCTACCTCCGCGTCGGTGCGCTTGGCGATTTATGCGTCGCCAGCACCTCAATTGCAATCACTTTCGCCTATGCCTACCCATGACATCGGCACGCAATGAGTATTCGCATACGTATCGATTGGGTATGCGAATTCGTACCATATGCATAATCCAACACCTCTCCACAAGATCGGCCCGAGATCCGCAAGAGCCCATTGCCAACGCAGATACTGTCAATCGCGCCACGAGCTATCCGCCTTCATTGGCCCGCGTCAACGCAGATCTATTTGTTCGTTGCGTATCACTGCCCGTCTGTCAGTGGCCGGCCCTCGCCAGGTAGGCCAGCCCCACCAGCACGATGCTGATCGCGATGGTCTTGGGTTCCCCGAGGCTTCGGTGAATATTTTTTGCGCGCATGGCAGCACCGATGACCAGGGCGATGGTGGCAAGCGCGATGAGGTCGATTCGAGTGGGGCCACCGATCGCCTGTTGTCGCGCGGTAACGTCCTGAACCAAAGGGACCAGCAGCGCCAGTGCCCCGATGACGCCAGCCAGTTCGCGCCACCAGACCCTGTGCGTGGCAACCCACTGCGGGCGAACATGGGTGATAGTAAAGTAGCCCAGGCAGGCCAAAGCCACTGCTATGAGCAAGACACTCAGGATCATTGTGCGTCTCCCGAATAGTGCACATGGCGATTGTGTGCAGTTGCAGCGTCGATATCCGCTGCGCTGTCTCTCACAAACAGCAAGTCCGGGTAGACGATCACACTGTGCGCCAGATCGTAGTCATCAAGCACCCCGTCCAGGCAGTGTTGGAAAATCCACCGGGCGCCATCGGCCGTAACGATGTGCACAGGGATGGCGTAGCCCTGGATGGACCCGATGGTCGGGCCGCGATGGATAATTCGCCGGGCACGTTGCTCTTGGTTCAAAGCGTTGCTCCTCGACATGGACATTTAGAGCTCGTGGTCGGGATGGGTCAGGTCGCCGTGGCTGTCGGCGAAACCGAAGTGGCCAAAGTCGTTGGTCCCGTTCATACGCTCGATCCCTGTGCCCACCCATGAATCGCCATGGTGGTAGGTGTCATCAAACAGTGGTGAATACTCATTGACGTAAAAACCCGACACCGCCATCGCCTGCAGGTAGCGACTCAAGTCATAGTCGGAATCGAATATGCCGACACCTGGCGTTTCCATGCTCAAATTCTCGTCGCGCAGGATCGGTTCAGGCGCTTGTGTCGAGTATCTAGCTCTCGTGCCTCGCCTACGATTTTTCCTGCGCGGACTCGCGGTCGACGCAGACCTTGCCGGTCTGCCATCAAGCGCCAACCCTTGCGGCGCAAAGAGGGTCGGATCCCGAAGCGAATGAATCGCCATCAGCATCAAGGCGGGCAGACCAATCACCAGGACCACTTCGAACAGCAAAGCCATAAGTTCCACGTCATTCTCCTCGCAGATATCGGACGCGCCCGGACATGACTGACACACGCACAAGCGTCCCGGGTCGGGCGTGGCCGCGCCCGACCCGGCTTGGCCAGTCGGCCCAGTGCGGCCAAATCTTTGTTGCTCTTCGCGAGCCGTGGTGCCGATGACTACACCACGACATCCGCGCCGCGAATTCTCGTCGCGTGCCAGCTATGCATTGCGCGGCGTTATACGGATTTGGCTTCGTGATGGTAATGGCTGACGCGTTGATGGCTTCGCCCGCCGCGGGATCAGGAACCATGCTCAACGCTGCTCCGCAGGTTTAACGCAGCGTCGTCGGCGCCTCTGTGAACGCCGCTGGCGGCCTGTGTTGCAGCGCTAGAAGCGGCTTGCCCGATTGCCGGCTTCACGAAGAAGTAGGCCTTACCTTGATTGAGCAACATCGGCACCACATTGGGATTTCGGCGATCAAGCGGTGACCAGATCCACACATAGTCCGGCAGTAGCGCGGAGAGCTTGATCAGGTCCGCATAGCCGTAGGTTTGCAGCTTCACCTGCTCGCAACCTGCCGTTAGGCGAAACGGCTTGTACGACATCGGCGTGCAGCCCAGCGGGACGCGCGCAAATCCTCGTGGGAACAGGTCGTCGCGCGCGTTGATCAGCAGCGGCTTGGATGCTGGCATCCACTTCACTGCCGGCAGACTGCGCGTATTTACGTTGCCCTGGCGCAAGTCGTCGAAGTACGAGTCGCCCATTGTCGCAACGCAGACATGCGCCTCGTCGCAGCCATCCGCTTTGACCTTGTGCCATACGTTCTGCTTTTCCCCGCCCAGCAACGTCGAAACGGGCCCGTAGTCGATTTCGCCGTCATAGTCGAAGTGCACCACTTGTTTCAGTGCGGACTCCCATGCAGCGGCGAACTCGCGTTCGTAGTCCGCCGCAGGCCGCGTGCCGTCCGCCACCAGCCAGATCTTGCTGAAGAAGCGCTCGTTACCATCGGTCGCCGTCAAGATGCTTGACAGCACGTTCAGCTTGAACATGCTGGACACCTTGAGCGCCTTGATACCGTTCACGGCACCCATCCCCGACAGTTGCCCCGTGGCCGCGGCGAGCGCCACGCTGCCACTCACGCTCGGCCCGGACGTTTCCACCCGCCATGCGGCGTATTGGTCGGCCGGCAGTTCGGTATCCGGGTACTGATAAAGGTCAGTGGGCCGCTTCGTCATGTTGTGGACGAAACACCATGCGAACGAATGCTTGTCCGTGCAGTCGTCGCGCTCCCAGTCAGGGCGGCCGAACAGCCCTGCGCTCGCCGTCGTGGAAAGCACTACTGCGACGAGCAGCGCCACACACCATGTCTTCATCGCTTTGCTCCTCCTTGGTCTTGTATTCATCCGCCCACCTCACAGTTCCGACAAATGGGTCGTAAATGCCGTGGCCGTTAGCGCATCATAATCTGACCATCTGTGCATGCACAGAGTCTCAGGCAACAGCGAGCAGAAGCACCCAGACCTGGTCGCCCTCGGCCGGGCTATTCGCGCGCTGCGCAAAGACAAGCTGATGTCGCAGGAAGCTCTGGCCGACTATTCCGGGATCGATCGTTCCCACATGGGCAAGATCGAACGCGGCGAGCGCAATGTCACCATGCTCAATGTCGCACGCATTGCCTCCGCATTGAACGTCAAGGTTTCTGACATCCTAATCGCCGCAGGGCTGTGAACGGTTACGCACATGCCTCAATTGGCCCAGATAACATCGGCTCCGCCCATCGCCTGCTCACGTGCGCGGTCGATCTCGGCAAAGGCCTCGGCGATCGGATTCGGCATGGTACGAGCTTGATTTCGCCTGACCACCGTCTCATATGCCTGCTGACCACGGCGCGGTAACGCTTCCACCGTTGTGCTCCTGGTCACGATCCAACTTCTGAACGTCGCATCAGGCAGGTGTTCTTCTTGCAGCGCCATCTTGTGTTCCCTCATATGCACTGTTTCGTCGCCACATACGCGTGATGCGCCTGCACTTGCTTAGGTCGACGACAATCATCGCGTTATTTATGATGCTACTATAGGTCAAAGCAAAGAAAATTCGTAGGTCGATTTTCGTGTGCTGCTTGCGCGGTAATGGGAGTAGACGATGGACAATGATCAGCGCCGACGGCGCGGTCGCCCGAAGAGGAGTGATGACGAGCATCTGCAACTGCAGCTCGCCACGATGCATTTCGCGCAATTGCTCATTGAACGCTCTGGGCTATTGCCGGTACAAATCGAGGCTTCACTCGGAATCCAATCCACGCCACCAGGAAATCGTTGGCGAGCCCACCTGCGCGGCGAGCGCATGCTTTCCGTGGAACAACGCGGTGATTTCGCTCAGCACGCTATCGCCTTGGGTTGGCTCAACCCCGACGAGTGCGCCGTCGACCGCGTAACAAACGCGGATGAAGCCGATCCTGCTTCGCACAGCAAACGGCTGGCGACGATGAAGCGCGACCTGGAGTGGCACCAGAGTCGGCGGCGGCGCGTCGAAGCGGCTATGGCCGAATGTGCCGAAGCGATACGAAAATTGGAGCACACCCTGGCCGGCGAAGAGGACTATTGGTCGGTCTTACATCAGGACTATGCCGAGCAGACGACGTTTGACCACGAGTGCCCGGAAGGGTGGCAGCTGGTTCCAGGACACCAGTGGGACTTCCAGGCTGACCTCGCGAAAATTCGAGGTAAGGTCGAACAGATCTCAGTCAGAGACGACACCTACGAGGTGTAGGCCAACGGTCTTTGCTTGCGCATTACTACATGACTGGCCAGTTGCGCTGGCAGCCATCGAGCATGTGAGGATGTTATGCACGCTGCGGCCGAAGTGTGATGCAAAACAGAATCACATATCAAGTTCGTCACCGACCGCAGCCAGAATCTGTCATTCGAGCAGCTCTCATAGACTTGTCGCTTTACCCCGTTCGCAGATATTGACTCCGCGGCAACGCATGCGGTGGTAACTACGGAGAAGCGTTAGCCGTATCGCGGCTACGACTATGACTCGATCAGTTCCACGCCCATGAGTCGCCCGTACTGCATGCACCGGTAGTTCGCAGCCAGCAATCTAGCAGCCACCGACCCGCGCCCCGACAGGGGAGAGAACAGTTCGCTATAGCCATATTCCATCGCCAGCGCGGCGTTCGTCTGCAGATCGCGTTCGAGGTCCTGCGTCCGGAATTCGGACCAGCCCCGTTCAGCATGCCGCTGCAGACACTGCCTCAAGACCAGCACCGGCCCCTGGTCTCCTGGCCTCAATGAAAACCCTTCGCCCGGCTCCGGTAGTTCATACCGGCCGTCAATGACTTCGCAGGGCGCGCCGATTTCCGAGGCGCCATCGAAGAACAAGGCATCGACCGAGCTATCGCCTAAGACCGGTACCGGCCTGATCAGACTGAGCGGGTCCGCCACAAGGCAGCCGGCCCGCTCGTACAGCCGCGCGACAATCCACGTACCGTCCTCAATACCTTCTCGGTAGCTTTGCTCGATGCGCTTGATCGCGTGGTCGGCCAGCTTCGAATAGGCAAGCTCCACCTCGATGCGCTGGCTGGCGCGATCCAGAATAGGCCAGCAAAGTACCTGGCGTGCCAGGTCGAAGCGCGGCGTGCCAAATTGCGCCGGTGCGAGCACCGCCCAATCGGCCATCGGGTCGGGTTCGGCCAGCAGGCTACGCCTTGACCGGCCCTGGCTCTCGGCCAGCGCTGCCCAGTCGTCGTGCGGGCTCAGGCGGTCGCGGATATCCGGGCAGGGCAAGACGTTGGCCGACGTGTTTTCCGAGGCGGAAATACGCCCCTGCGCATTGATTTGCGCACCGTGCAGCCACAGCGCCTTACCGCTCGCAATGGCTGGTGCGCCCAGCCCGGCCCAGGGGCCGGGTGCCCGATAGCGGGCGACAGGGTCGAAGCCGCGCTGCAGTTCCGGCCTGGCGTCTGAGCAGGAGAAGAATGCCTTGTCGGCAGGAGACCAGAACAGCATCGTAAGGCCAACGTAGCCCGATTTCGAGCGCCATGCCGATGCGCCCAGGCCGATGAGTTCCAGATTACCCGCGTCATCGTACCGGCTGCGCGCCCGCCCCGTGAGATGTACGGGGCTCCTGCCGCTCCGAGCGGCATTCTCAAGCGCCATCACCAAGCCCGCAGCGATGGTAATTTCATCGAACAGGCGATGCTCATCCGCATCCCCAGCTCGCTCCAGCAACGCTTCAACATGATCGGCAATGCGGCGCAGCAACAGAGCGAGCCGATAGTACTCGGCCCCTTGCGCCCAGACGGCCAAAGTGGAAAAGCGCTCCTGAATGCTGGGCGACAGATGCGAAAGCCCCAGTTCCACGCACTCCTCGAACAAGCCGGTCGCGCTACGGCGCAATCGCTGGCGCGACAGGTCAAGCTGCTGCTCCGTCGAACCAGCCAGTTGATGATCTTTGCCGAGGTCGAGCGATGCGTTTTGCCCTCGTTTGCTCGGCTCAGGTGCAGGGTAGTCGGCCCCGTTCGCGCGACGATAGGCGAGCACGGCCGCGACCTGTTGCTTGGCAACGTGACTACTTTCCACGTCCGCCACCAGGCTTTCCAGCCCTCCGCCCATATAGCGAAACGTCACACGGGGAAGCCGAAAGCCGATCACGATATTGCGCTCGGCCGCCAAGGTGAGGTCCCGCTCCATATCCATGTCTTGGACCAACTGCCATGCCCATCGATACCCGACCCTGCCCGCGTGCTTCTGCAGCGCATCATCCGATATGGCCAGCAACGCCTGGTGTAATGGTTCGACCAGGTCGGTGGCTTCAGCTGATGCTTCGGCACTCGATGCCGCATCAGCCGCTACGTCAGCCATGCCCTGCAGGGTCAGCGCCGCTACCAGTATGTGCTGGCAAACACCCGCAGCCGGGCAGCTGCATTTGGCATGGGATGGCCCGCGCACGTCGAACTGAATCCGATGTTCGGCGTACCCAAGGATTAACCGCTCATCGCTCTCATCAAGGATCTCGGCCCGCGCCTTTTCCAGATCCTTTTGGGCGCGGCGCAGCAACCCCCGGTTGGCCAACGCAACGAAGGCATCTTCGTCGAAACGGGCGAGCTGCGCGATAAGCTGGCTACGCAATGAACTCACGAAATCACCTTCAATAGCCACTGTGCCAGCCGCTGCGGCGTCAGTGCGGCAATCTCCATGCCGCAGGCCGCCAGGCGCTCCGCCATATTCCTGTCGTACACGGGATTGGCCTCGCCATCGAGGGAAGCCAGGCCGAGCAGCTTGACACGCGCCTCGGCCAGCGACGAGACAGCGCGAACCAGTTCGCTGGGTGGCGCACCCTCGCAAAAGTCCGTCACCAGCGCAAGGACCGTCCGGTGCGGATTCTCCACCAGCTGCGCACAGTAGCGGACAGCCTGGGCGATATGGGTCCCGCCGCCCAGTTGCACGCGCATCAGCGTCTCGACGGGATCGTCGATCTGGTCCGACAGGTCCACGACATTGGTGTCGAATACCACGAGTTTGACTTTGAAGGCAGGGAGTCCGGCCAGGATGCCCGCCATGATGGCACTGTGGATGACTGAATCGACCATGCTGCCGCTCTGGTCGACACACAGGATGATAGTCCACGGCAGCCGCCGCGCATTGCGCTCGAAGAACAGCATCTGCTCGACGACCAGCTTGCCCCGCTCCGCATCGAAATTACGCAAGTTGCGCCGTATAGTGCCGCGCGGGTCGAAGTTCTGCGTCACAGCGAGCGGCGAGTGGCGAAAACGATTGAGCTTGCCCGAGAGCGTTTGGCGAACCTCTGCTTCAAGCTGCCGGCGAATCTCCTCCACCACCTGCCGCACGATGCGGCGCGCCACCTCGAGCGCTTCGCCCTGCATCTGGCCGCGCAGGCTCAGGATCATGCGCAACAGTTGCTGATTCGGTTCGAGCCGGGCAAGTGTTTCGGGGTCAGTAACCAGAGCCGTCAAACCATACCGGTCCAGTGCATGTTTCTCGATGATTTCAACGGTATCGCGTGGAAACAGCTTGCGCACCTCACCGAGCCAATCCACCAGTTTCAGCTGTGTCGGATCCAGGCTGCCGGGCGACATTTCACGCAGGCCCCGCCCCTGGTATTCGCGGCCATAAAGGTATTCAAGAGCACCGTCCATGCGTGCGCCCTGGCCCTGGCCCTGCCCCAGGCCACCGCCCACCTGCTGGAGGCGGTTGTCGGCATATTTGCCCAGCACGAGACGCCAACGCTGTTGCGGATTCATGCCATCCCCCAATCGCCGAGTCCGTCTTCGGCCAGAATCGCCTGTACGGTCTGCGACAACCGCAAATTGGCCTGCAACTGCTGCTCGCTCAAGGCATGTGAAACGAGCGGTCCAAGGTCTTCCGTGCCATGCAGCTGCGCGACCGCCGCCGCGATACGATCCGTTTCTTTCGGTGTCATGCTGGCGAAGGCCAGACGTAATTCCGGCAGGTTGCTGACGAAATCCCCCTCGTCCCATTGCCGCAGCAGGCCGTCCAGTACCTGCAATACAGCGGGCAGTTGCCAGGCCAGCTCACGCGCCGTCTGAAATAGACCGCGCACAAACGCCACGGCGTGCTGTGGCGCCAACAAGCTATTGAGGTGCCCACCCAGGGCCGACTCGACGTCGGCATCCGCAATCCGGCCTGCCGAATAAAGCAGGCCGGCGCTTGCGCCCCTTATCTGCGGCTCGCCGTGGTGCAGATACAGGCCTTCGACCATCTGCCAGTAGATGCTGGCGTCCAAGGTCGCGCCAGCCTCACTCGTCAGCAGTTCGCGCAATTGCAGCAGGCCGGTGACCACGTCACCCTGGTCCGTCGTCGAACCCTTGATTTCGCTTGCCAGGTAGATTGCACGCTCATATGCACGCTTGAGCAGTTCGGGCAGTTCGCCCAGCTCGCGCGCCTCAAGCGGCTCCCGCGCCTCCCAAAGCAAAGCGATAGCCGTCACTGCATCGCTTACCGAGGTAAACAAGGCATCGTCAGCAATGGCCGAGCGCAGCATGACAACCGCATGCCCAAGATGGTCGTGCAAACCCAACTGGCAGCCCAGGACCAAGGCACTGGCTGCCGTCTTGGCATTGCGCCCCTCCCCGCTAACCTTCATCGCATCAAGGCGTGCCATGAATCGATTCGCAACGGCCAATGGCACGGTGACGCCAAAGACCGAAGCCTCCACCAAAGCCGCTTCACTGGCTGGCGAATAGCCATATTCCCAATGCTCCTGCAGCCGCTCCAGTCCTATCCTGCGTGCAAAATCAGGGCCGGCCATGCGTGTCGCGAAAGGTATGGCCAGCAGCACCAGCCCATGCAGCAAGCGGCTCGTGATGCGATGCTCAGGGCGGCGATAGATGTCCAGCACCAGCTTGCGCCGCTCGGAATCCTCAATCTTGAGCCGCTGGCGCCGGGCTCGCAGCTCGAAGTCCTTCACCAGCGGCGGCGCGCCAACGCCAGGCGGCACCTTTCCCAGCGCATTGCCGCACATGACGCGTTGCGCCGCTGACCGCACGATCACGCCGTCCAGATCCACATCACCTTTGATAAAACAACTGGTTACCGCATCCAGCACATCCTCGCGCAACGGCGCGGGCCGCACGCGCAATTGCGCCAGACGCAAGGCCTGTTCATAAGCTGCCGCCAACGCCGGAACGGGGACCGGCAAGCCGTGTTCGTTGCGGAGAATATCGGCGATCTCGCTGAGTACTTCGAGGGCGTTTTCCTTGCGTTGGCGGACAAGATCGACCGGATCGACGCGCTCCTGCTTCAGCTGGCGCCGCCACAGCCGCTGATGCCATGCCGGCGACGCCATGCCCGCACCATAGCCATTCAGCCGGTCGAGGCGATCGAAGCTGTAGCGAATCAAAGCCGAAGCGGCATCAGATACACCGTCGGTACTGATCCGTGGGCGCGCCACAGGCTGGGCAAGCAATCCGGGCAGCGCAACGGCATGGAAGCCACCGACCACGACGAGGACAGGTCCACCATGCTTTTCCCGTTTGGTCAGTGCCTGCTGCACATGCCAAGCCATTTCGGCCTCGCGTTGCAGCGTACCGTCTGCCGCCAATGCAGCATCGTTCAAGCCATACCGTGCCAGTGCACAGTAGGCCGCCATCCGTGTGACGTGTTCCTCAAGCGCAAGTGCGGGCGCCATGCTCTCGAACAGGTGTTCCCACAACTCCTCGTGATCCCGGCAGCCCAGCCGGGTAGCCAGCGCCTGCAGATGCTGGCTGCGCCAATAGTGGCGCTCGTCGAGCAGGGTACGCGCCTCATTCTCGATGTTGGCGCGATCAAGCAGTGATTGCTCCGCGAAGTCCAGATCGATGAAGTGCGCCTCCACCCCCAAGCGGCACGCCTCGCGCAATGCCACCAGCTCCGGCGAGTAGTCGCAGAACGGGTAGTAAGCCGCCAGGCGGCGTTCTTCCCCGGTCGCATCCTTATGTACCGTGTAGGTATAGAGCGCCAATGGCGCCTCGGCCCTGGCGTCGGTCAGGGCCTGGATCAGCGGCGTAAATGAGCGGGGCCCCTCCACCAACACGGCACTGGGCTTGCATGCCGCCATCAAGCGCCGCAGGTGGAGGGCACAGGCCGGGCTATGGTGACGCACAGGAAAAACGATCAACTCATCGCTGATCAGACTCCCACCCAATGCGCGCAGATCATGGGATTCAAAAGCATCCATCGTCGGCCAACTCAGCGGTCCAGCTCGCGCCGCGCCTCCAGTACGCGGCGCCACTGCGCGTCGCGCTGTGCCCGCTGTTTCACCACCACGTCGAAGTAGTGGCGCAGCTTCTTTCCGTCGTCCGGGTTGTCCTTGAGCACCGTACCGATCAATTGGCGCGCGATATGTTCGCCACCCACCTCCCCGTCACCAAAGTAATGGGCGTCGAGGCAGGCAGCGTATCCCACAGCAACGGCTTCCGCCGACGACATGACGGCTGTCGGCTTTTCGACGACCACCCCTTCGCTCGTCGTACCGTCGCGCAGATCATGGAAAGTGGTCACAAGCAGGTCGACCACGTCCGGACCGAACTCGACGTCTACTTGCGAATGACGCAGCAGCGCTTCCGTCTGCTCGCGCACCAGCTGCGTTTCCAGTTTCCGGTCGCCGATCGGGCGCACCGTCTCGAAATTGAAGCGGCGCTTGAGGGCACTCGACATCTCGTGCACGCCACGGTCGCGGATATTCGCCGTCGCCAGCACATTGAAGCCCTGTGCGGCAAACACCGTGCCCTCCTCACCATCGAGCTCCGCCACGTGCAACACCTTGTCCGAGAGCAAGCTGATCAGGCAGTCCTGAATCTCGGGCTGTACACGGGTGATCTCCTCGAAGCGGCAGAGCCAGCCACCCCGCATCGCCTCGAATATGGGTCCAGGCACCAGCGCGCGTGGCGTCGGGCCTTCGGCCAGCAGCATGGCGTAGTTCCAGGAATACTTGATCTGGTCCTCCGTCGTACCGGCCGTTCCCTGTATTGTGCAACTGGAATGGCCCGATATGGCCGCGGTCAAGAGTTCCGACAACATGGACTTAGCCGTACCCGGCTCGCCCACCAGCAGAAGGCCGCGAAAGCTCATCAAGGTCACGATGCAGCGATCGATCAGTGCGTCATCGCCGAAGTACTTTCTGCGTATGCCAAGCTTGTCGTCGCCAATGACAAAACGGCGGACAGCGCGCGGTGAAAGCCGCCAGCCCGGAGGGCGTGGCCCCTCATCCTTCTCCGCGAGCCGCCGCAGCTCATCTGCGTAGACCTGTTCGACAGGCGCCCGAAGTACTTGATTTGTTGCTTGCACGATCGCTATTCCTTAATAACCCATTCAAGTTTCTGCAAACGCCATGCGCTTAGGATCGCTCATCGCCCGTGTGTCTTGCGCCAGTTCGCGTCGTAGCCCGTTCCATCTGCTGCCATCAGGCGCATGTCGTGGTAACACTCAGACAAGAGGACCGGCGGCACACTCTGCAGTGCTATCGGCATGCCCGTCACGCCATTTGCGTAGACGGCCACGAACGAAAGTCCAATCAACGCGACTGTCTCGTCTTCGTTGCCAACTTGGCAGCCTGTGAATTCGATGACCGCCTTCATGCCGAGCGAGGGGAAGCGCTTCTCGTAGGTGAAAAACCAGCCCCCACCCTCATCCGACGCACCACGCGCGTAGCCTAGCTTGGTGGCGCGACTGCGCAGCGCGATCCCGACGAGCGAATGCCCCTCGAAATCGGTGAGCACGGTCGACGACGCCTGCTCGGCCGCCAGGGTATGCACACCCTTGCCAAGCTGCATGAACAGAGGCGTAATCTTGTAGTCCACCAGATGGCACTGCCATTGCGCGACGGACACAGCGTCAACAAAGGAATCGTGCGCGACGCGGATACGCGCATCGGGAGACAGCTTCACCTCATTGTCGTCGCAGTCGGTCAGGGTACCGTCGGCGAGCGGCCGGAACAGTTGCCCGGCGTGGCCGTCGCTGTCCATACAAGCCCAGACCAACCTTTGCACGAGGTGGCGCATAACGGGATGAGCATTGAGGTAGCTATCCCAGTCGCCGTACGACCAGTCGCGTTGCGTACATAGCGCTTCATACAGGCGCAACGTCTGCAGAGCGACGATGTTCTTGATCTCTTTCTTCGCAAAGCTGAGCGCCTGCTTGGCCTCCTTGGCCAAGTCCTTGTCGTCGGCCGCCGTGGGCTCCGGCAGTGCTGCCAACTTCTTACCGTCGGCGTTCCGCAGTTCGATGACAGCATTGGGCAGCAGCACAGCGGTGAACGAGCGCCGCCCATAGGACAACTCGAGCGTTGCCGTCTCGTCGAACCCAACCGTGGGAATAGTTCGGTCGGCCAACTCATCGACCGTCCAACCGCGTCGCTCGGCCAGGGCTTCCGCCAGCCGCACCGCCTCTTCCTGGATGCTCTTGGTACGGAATCGCGCGCCAATAGACAGCATCACCTGCGTCGCACTCGGATCCTCGATCCATGCAAGCATGGCGAGCAGCGCCTTGCTCTGCGCGCCACGCATGCCGTAATGATCTTTGACATACCTGGCAACAGGCGCCGCCACACGCCCCCCAGCACAAGCGGCAGCGACCGCCAGCACACCCTTGCTTGATGCAGCGGAGCCAGCTGGCCGTGTCGCCACTCTGGGGAGAAGCCGCGCCATATGCTCTTCGATGCTGAGCACAGTCGCTGACGGATCGTTCTGCGCTTCTCGCTTTTCGTAGTAATGGAATAGCTCTGCCTGCGCCCGCGCATCCTGCAGCGCGGTCTCGTAGTCGATTGGCTTCAGGTCCTCGTTCAGCCAAGCCTCAAGCACAAACTGTCCAAACGCTTGACCATCCTGCCTGTCCCACATGCCACAGAAACTTCGCAACATGCCGTTCGGTTCGGCCGACTTTGTCTTATAAGCCTGCACAACCAACCAGCGCAGTATGTCCGTGTCGACATATTCGCCCGTCCCGCTCCAGCGCACCTGCGGCATGACATCCCACGGGAACCATGCGAGATCCGCCGCAACCGGCTTGGCGGCCAGCTTGCGCGCCTCGCGTAGAAGGGACGCCCGGTCGAAGTACTTTTCGACCGGCTGGCCCAGGGCAACGAGCGCATCGAGAATCGCCCCTTTGGCCACATCGTTGCGCTCCTTCGCCAACGCCTGCTCCAGCGCCGCCTGCGAAGACGGCGAACGCAACCGCGCCAGCCACAGTCCTGCTTGCGTTCTGATATCGGCGCTCGTATCACCGAGCGCAGCAACAGCGCGCGTCGCAATACCAGGCAACGAGCCGAGCGCAGCCTGGGCAGCGAGGCGCTCATGGCGCGAATTGCTGATAGCCACCTGGAAAACCACCTCGACCATGTCTTGCGGCGAATTTGCCAGCATGGCCGGCACGCGGTACAAAGGTGCCGGGTCGAAATCACCCGAGGCGCGCATGCGCGGGTCGGTGAAGTTTATGAACAGATAGCTGTTGTGCACGAAGAAGGGCCAAACATCCTCGTCGCGCCAACCTAGGGCGAGCCGGTTGGAGCGCGAACAACAGGACTCGAAGATACGTGCCACCGGTGTGGCATAGGGCTGGACCAGGTACTGCAGCTCGAGCAAGGTCGGATACCCGCTTGCCGCGTATTGCGTGTTGAACGCCTTAACCCATAAGTCGTCGAAAGATGCCCACCTGCCGCCGAACGCCAGCAACGTCTTGACCAGCATGGGCGGTGTCACCCCTTTCGCCGCAGCGAACTTGAGCAGCATAGCCTCGTAGGACCGCGCGTAACGGTCGCTGAAAATCCGCGACGTGCCGACGCCGGGGTCCGGCTGCGCCAGCAGGACACGCAGCTTGTCGAACTCCTCTTCCGAAAACAGCGGCTTGTTGTACTGTTCTGAGCCATTCAGCCGATTCCGCTCATTGTTCCGAGCGATTTCCTCGTTACACGCGCGGCGCAGAGTATCCAACGCTGCCTGCGCGGCCGGCCCTATTGCCGCAGCCCATTCTATAGTGGGGACGTCATATGCGGGGGTATCGAACTTTCGTGCATCATTCATGGATTTGGCCTTCGCTTATATATCACTGGCGTTGTCTTGGCATGTCTTAAAGGCCGACCTTCTCTTTCCATTTCTCGTCGAAACCACTGCCGTCCGCCGCGATAAGCCGCATATCGTTGTAACACTCCGAGAGAAGGATCTTGGGCACCTCCTGAAGTGGCACCGACCCAGCCTGCCAGCGGCTTTCACCCTCGCGTGCAAAGGCCAGCTTCACCAATGCCACCGTTCGATTCTCTTCGGGCAAGCCGTTGCCGGAAAACTCGATCAGCGCCGTGATGCCCAGCGTCGGGAAGCGCTTTTCATACGTGTAGAACCAACCGCCATCCTCCGTTGCACCACGTAGATAACCCAATTTGAGTGCACGGCCGCGTAGAGCAAAGGCCTCGAGCATATGACCCTCGAAGTCCGACACCGCATTGTCTTTCGACTTCGCCTCAGGCAGCACATAGGTCCCCTTGCCAAGCTGCTCGAACAAGGGCGAGATCTCGTAGTCGGCAAAGTGCGCCTGCCAGCGTTGCACATCTTCCGGTGCAAGAACGGAGTCATGGGCGACGCGCACTTCTGCGTCGGCATCAAGTTCGACTTCGTTGTCGTCAAAGTCGCTGAGCGTCCCGTCATCAAGTGGCCGGAAGCTCCTCACTGCATGTCCATCCTTCACCTCCACCCAGACCAGGCGCTGGATCAAGCGCCGAACCACGGCGTGCTGGTTCAAGTAAGTGCGCCAATCGGCAAACGACCAGTGGCGCTCAGTACACAACGCCTCGTAGAGGCGATCCGTTTGCAGCGCAACGACCGTCTTGATCTCCTTCTTGGCGGACGACAGCGCCTGCTTCGACAGCTTGGCCATATCGGCATCGTCATCGCCACGCGGCTCTGGCAGAGCCGCGATCTTCTTGCCGTCGGGGTTGTACAGCTCAATCTTGAAATCCGGTAACAGCTTGGCCCTGAACGTCCGCTCGCCATAGCTAAGCTCAAGCGCTCCGCTCTCGTCAAAGCCGCCACTCGGGATGGTGCGGTCGGCCAGCTCGGCCATGGTCCAGCCTTTGCGCTCGGCGAGCGCTTCGGCCTGCTTGGTCGCCTCTTCCTGGATACTCTTGGTGCGGAAGCGATTTCCCACCGACAACATCAGTTGGATGGCGCTCGGATGCTCGATCCAGGCCAACATGGCGATCAACGCCTTTCCATGCGCTGCACGCGTCCCGTAGTACTCCTTGAGATAGCGCCCAACGGGCGCAGCCGCCCGCTCGGCACAGCACGCCGCGGCAATGGCAAGCAAGCCTTTGCTGCCGATTGCCGAGCCAACCAGCTGGCGCTGGTAGCCTGGCAGCACCATTGCCGTGATCTGTTCGACGCTGAGGCCGCCCCAGCGGGCGACCATATCTTCATGCGCCTGGCGGTAGTACTCGTCGTATCGGTTGCCAGTAGGCTGCGGTGCCGGTTTGTTGGCCGCGCTAAACAGCACATTGGCGCGCTGCTGCGCCCCGTCCATCGCCGCTTCAAGCGGAATCGTACGTGTATCCTCGGTTAGCCAAGATTCCAGCACGAACTGCCCGAAGGCCTCGCGGTCACGCGGCTCAAACATGCCGCAATACTTGCGCAGTACAGCGTTGGGTTCGGGCGACTTCTGCTTGACCGCCTGCATCACCATCCATTGCAGAATCTGCGGGTCGACGCAGTCCAAGCTGTCCGCCCAGCGCACCGTTGGTATGGCGTTCCAAGGGAACCAATCCAGGTCCTTCGGCGCACCCTTTGCCACCGTCTTGGCGGCATCCTTCAGTAGCGCCTTGCGGTCCAGATAGGCTTCGATCGGCTTGCCGAAGGCCTGCAATGCATCCAGCATCGCGCCCTTGGTCAGATCATTCTTCTCCTTGCCCGTTGCCGCCTCCAGCGCCGGGACAGCCGCTTCATGCCGCAAGCTTGCCAGCCATTGCGCCGCAACAGCGCGCACCTCCGCACGCCCGTCACTGAGTGCATCGATGATGCGGGTCTCCTTGTCCGGGAAATTGGCCAGCGCGGCCTGCGCCATGGGCCGCTCTGTCTTGGCCGTACCCAGGGCGAGGTCGAATATCGCATCGACCACTTGTTTCGGCGGCCACGGAAGAGAAGCGACGGCTGTATAGACGCGCTGCCGATCAAAGTAATAGCCAAACCGCCCCGCTGGACCAAGGGCCTCGACGAGCAAGTCACGATGGTGTGCAAAAAATGGCCACACCGCCTCGGACGACCAGTTGGCACCCAAGCTCGACCAGCCGCGACAGTAGGCGTCCACGAACGTACGCGCGTCATGGCCAAACGCCTTGGCAATCTCGCTGAACTCAAGCAGGGAGGGACGCCCAGTCTGTGCGTGCATCGCCTCAATGGCAAGCACTTGGGCACGGAACGCATCGCGGGAAACCTCAGCGCCAAGGAGGTAGACCGTCTTGATCAACACGACTGGATTGACGGCCGGGTGGGCCGCAAAAGCGGTCAACGCATCACTGACGTAATGCCAGTGAGTTGCGTAACGTTGGCCAACCGGCAGCGCCTGCGGCGCCGTAATGTACTCAAGCAAAACTGTGCGCTGGTCGTCCGAATACCGCTCTCTCGACAGCCGCTTTGCTACGCTGGCGTCATGATGCTCACTGATCCGTTTGTATGCCTCGTCAATAGGGCGATTCAAGTCCTGCCATAGGGTTTCGACTGCCGCAACAAGTTCTGACGTCAGTTCAGTCGCCCATGCGATCTGGGGCACCTCGTAGTTATATTCAACAAGGTCATTTGCAGCCGCGCTGCCGTCCCAGAGCTCAACCAGCATTCTCACTGTCGGCGCGGCGTCAGCGCTGGCTGTTGTCACTGCAAAATCGGTCAGATCGGCATCGCCCTGCTCCCGCGCCAAGGTCCATAGCAGCTTCAAGCTATTTACACGCCGATCGGGCTTGCCGCTGCGCGCGATTTCCTTGAGCGGTTCCAAGGCTGCGTCACGCACCCTGCGGACCAGGGCCTCTGCAGCGGTGCGCAGCTGTACATCATTGGAAGTGGCGCAGTCACAGATCTCGGGCACAAACGCCAACAATTCCTTGTCGTCCTTTACCTTGGCAAGCATCGTTGCGCCCCGGACGCGTTGTGCGCCCGTCGCTGCCATCAACTCGCCCATCGATTTGATATGACCGCTGCGAGCCGCATTCTCAAACCATCTGCCAGCCGTTCTTGAGTCGGCCGGCACGCCGCGTCCCAGCTTGTAGAGCAGACCCAGACTGTATTCCGCCCACTGATTGTCCTTAGACGCCGATTTTTCGTACCAGTGGTGCGCCAGTTGGAAGTCCTGCGGCACACCCTGACCGTTCTCATACATGTCCGCCAGACTACACTGGGCACGATCATGCCCGGCCTCCGCAGCTTTCTTGAAATAGGCCAGCGCCCGCGGATAGTCCTGCGACACACCGCCAGTACCATCCCGATAACGTTGGCCAAGAACGTCCATGGCATTCGTATAGCCTGCGTCGGCAGCACGTTTGAAAAAGTCTAGTGCCATATCGGTGTTGGCTTCGACGCCCCACCCGTTCGAATATGCCACCGCCAGGTTGTGAAGGGCGCTGGGGGAATTGCGTTCGCCCGCCTGCGTCAGGTATTGGATGGCCTTAGGGTAATCCTTTGGAATGATGTTCCCCACCAGGTATTGACTGCCCAAATAGGTCGCCGCATTCACATCACCTTTTGACGCAGCCTGAGTCCAAAGCGCCACGCCACGTTCACGATCCTGTTCGACAACTTGTCCGTTGTAATAGATGCTGCCGAGCCGACACAGCGCGCCTGCGTGTTCCTTGTCTGCAGCGTCCCGCCATAGCTTGATGCCGCGCTCGACATCGCGCTCGATCAGGTCCCCGATAAAGCAGCGGTAGCCCAACTCACACTGCGCATCGCCGTCTCCCTGCATTGCCAAATCTTCCAGCAGGGCCATACCCTGGACCGTATCCTTGGTCTCACCATTGCCCTTGATCAGCCTCATCGCCATCTCAAACTGGGCGCGAAGCTTGATCGCAACTGCTTCGTTGACTGCGGAACCGGAACTCGAGTTATCGGAATGCATTTATTTCCTCCCTAATATTTACTTCTTCGCAACATTCGCTATGACTGCGAATCGTGCTCACACCAAACTCTGCCAATTGCTCTCAAACCCACGGCAGCCCGCCGCAACGGCAAGGTAGTCCGCATACGCTTCCGCCAACACAATGGGGGGCACGGCATCCAAAGCGAGGTAGGGGAACCTGCCAGTTTCGTGGGCGCTGATAAAACTGAGCGTGGTCAGGGCCGCATCACCACCGCCACCCTGTACGAATACACCGCTGAACGCCATTTCAATCGTCAGGCCAAGAGCCTGCAAAGGCTTGTAATAGCTTCGGATGTAACCCCCATCTCCAACTTCGCCGCGAGCATAGCCCAGCTTTTCAAATCCCCCCGTGATCGCATGCACGTTGGCCATCCACCCTTTACGATCATTGATTTCCTTGGGCGGGTTAGCACTGTCGAACGCCGGCAGGGCGCGGCCGAACTGCGGGAAGAGCGACGCAACCTTGTAATCCCGCAAGTGCTGGAGCCAAGCGACGGATTCTGCCTCCGGCATCAACGCGCAATGCGCGAGGCGGATGCCGGAATCGACACCGAGCTCAACTACTTCATCATCGGTATTGATCAGCGACTTGTCGGTATCCGGGCGAAAATACCGAATATGGGTACCGTCCGCAGCAAGCTCTTCCCATACCAGCTGTTGGGACAAACGCCCCAGAATCGGGTGCGCGAGCACAAACTGCCGCCAATAGTCAGTAGTCCATACGCGCTGAACAAACATAGCGTCTCTCAGGACCTTTTTCTGCTGTTCCACGACCAGCTTGATTTCTTTCTTGCAGGCAGAGAACTGTTGCTTTGCCGCCTTAGCGGCGTCACCGTCATCATCGGCCCGTGGATCCGGTAGCGCCTTCAGCACCTTGCCCTCTGGGCTGGTCAACACAGGTACGAGTGAAGCACTTAGCGTGACTACAAACTGACGCTCGCCATAGTCGAGAACCAGCTCACCGCGCTCATCGAAGCCCGCCGTAGGAATACTACGATCGGCAAACTCCTGCTCGGTCCAGCTATTGATTTCACTCAACTCCTCGACCAACTCCTTGGCGCGGTTCCGGATAGTCTCCTTGCTGTGATTCCGTGACACATCCAAGAGAAGCTGCAGAGCTGCATTCGCGCCGCTGTGCGCCAGCAAACCCAACAGCGCCTCAATCTGCGCCAGCCGGAAACGATAGTTGCGCATAAAGCTGCGTGTACGCGATACCAACTCATGGCCGGGCGCAAAGGCAGCCAGCGCCAGTATCCCCTTCGCACCAATAGCGGACCCGGCGCACTCGCGCAACTTTTCTCGGCGCATTGCCTCCCTATAGGAAGCTTCCGATTCCGGTGTCATGGCAGGGTGGCCCCACTTGGCGTTTTGGGCATTCCTCTCGGCTACCTGCTTGTCCGCATACTTCTCGATAGACGCCTGCGAGGGTGGTGCGGTGTCGTAGGCCAGGAATGCCTTGAGGATGAAACTGCCCAGTGCACTTCTGCTTGCCGGCGTGAGTAAAGCCAGGTAACGATCAAGCAAGGCATTGCCACGCGCGTCGTTCAGTGTCCAAGCAACCAATACCCACGAGCGGATGACCTCAGGCGGGACATCCCCACCCGCCTCCCATCGGCAGGCTGGCAAATCTTCGAAAGGGAACCATTTGCGGGTGGCTGGCAGTTTTTCAGACATGGTGTCGCGCGCCTTTGCCAGCATCGCTTCCGGCGACAGATAGGGCGTCATATCGCCGCCTAGTCGTTCCACCGCAGCCAGCATGGCGGCGCGGGCGGCATCATCCGTTTCCCCTTGCAGCAGTTGCAGTAGCTCGGGCAGCGCGGCGCGATAGTCCAGTTGGACCAGCCAGTTCGCGGCGTGTATGCGCAAGTCCGCCAGCGGCGCAGTCAGCAATTCGGCAAACCAGCGGCCCATGTCCGGGTGCACCAGCATCGCCTTGCGACCCACCGCCTTGAAGTCACGCCGCTTGTGGAAGGCCAGCTCCACCAAGGGGCCAATCCATTGGTGATGCAATGCGGGGACCGAATCGAGCAGCACTTCAAGGAACGGTACGCGATCGTAGCGGTGTTCCTCCTGCTTGAAGAGCACTTCCGCCACGATCTCCGGCCGTTCGAACAACAGCGGCCAGATGCCTTCGTGCGGGAAGGAGGACAAGCAGGTATCGTTTCGCCACATGTTCGGCCATGGCACGGCGTCTGCGACTGGCAGCTTGCATCGGGCAAATGCGTCTGCAAGCACTCGCAAGTCCCGCGAAGCTGCAGGCAGCTCGCGCAGATAGCGCCGGAACTCGGATGACTGCCATGTATCCAGCCCACCCCCCGCAGCCCGAATCCTGGCCGCATGCAGCATATCGAAGCCCGGTACATTCCAGAGGCACTCAGCTGCACTAAACAGCGCGGCCTGTTCCCGCGTCGCCTGAGCTATGCGATCGCCATTGATGATCGCCAACATTTGATCGAGTTGATCGTCGTCGAGTTTTACCAATGTCTCCAGGCGAGCCGCATGATAGTTGCGATCAACTTGGTACTGCTTGTTGATCTCATCCTCCTCCCTCGCCTTCTCTTGCGCGTCGCTGAGCAGGGTGCCACGCAGCGCCGTCAGCGCCGCCAAGGTTTCGGAGCCCAATCGCCGCCCCTCGGCCGGCACGAAGGCCGGCGGTACAGGCTGTTGTTTGCCGGCGGCATCGCGTGCAGCGCGCAAGGCCATCCGCGCCAGCCACATGCCGCGCCGCGCCGCAGGGTCGGTTTCCTTGTCGACTGCGCCCTGTAGGGCCTGTTCAGCCGTCTCGCTTGGGTCGAGCGTCAACCAGAAAGCGGCGATTCGCCGGCATTCGGCATGGGGGTGGTCCAGCAGCTTTGCCACCAGGGCGGTGCGACCGTCGACGCTCATCCTGAGCAAGTGCGGCGCCGTTCGCAGCAAAGCCGCTGGATCGCTCAACAGTGCGCTGCGCGCGATGGCGTCTTCGAACTTCCCGACCAAAGTGGGGTGTTCCATCAAGGTGAAAAAATGACGCTTTCCCGCTTCGCTCAGCAAGGGCAAGGCAGCATCGAGCTCGGCCCGGCGCCCATCGAGGTAGTCTGCAAAGCCAGTCGCGTCGCTGACGACGAGGCCCGACAACCAACGGTCTGAATAGGAGTCAGCCCAGCGTTCAAACAGGGCAACCAGTGCCATCTCGGGCCGCAGGCCGCCGGCCACAGCGATCTGCTCAAGCAGCTCCCCGGGCCATGTCGTTGCACTCGGCGAGACATCAATGGGGAAGGAATCGACGACCAGCCGTCGAACATCCGCCAGCAGCGCGCAATACCAGGCCGGAAGCGCGGCGGGCCATGAGGCGGGCCGTGCGTGAGTCGATTCGATAGACGCGAGGACTTGCCCCAGGCGGGCCCACTGGAGCGGCGAGCAGTCGCGACGGAAATACAGGAACCGACGTGCGCGTATCGAGGTGACCGCAGCGGGCGGCAACCCACTCATGTGACTGGAGTGGATTCTGATCCCCATGTCATTCAGCACCAAACCAGGTAATGCACCAAGGGCCGCCAGCACGGCTTCGTCGTTTCCTGCGTCTATGTACCCGCACGCGCGATTCGCCAGACTTTTATCGAAGCAGGCAATACCTGCAAAGCATTGATCTAGGTTGTCCAAATCCATACCGCGAAATTATCAATTGAAATTTGAAGCCCAGATATTGCCCAAAGCATGTGACAAATGTCACGAGGATTGAGAAGCCGATCCAATCCTTACTGTGCCTTTCAGGCCGCCGATCCACACCGCGCTTGCGCAGATGTTCCCCAACGTGCTCATATAGCGCCCGACCGGCTTCGTCAGCCCCATCGCAACACCGTATTGCAATCTAGTCGTCATATTCAAGAGAATGACATGGCCAAATCGATCATATTGTCGCTGGGCGAAGAGTCCAGCTCATTTAGTTTCTCTCGCCTGGATCGCGCAAAACTCTACGGCTACAAAGAGCGCCAGATTGTCGATACCGACGGCGAACGCTGCACTTCTGCCTATCTGACGTCCGACGGTGCTGCCATCGTACCCAGCGGCGGCTTGGCCATGGTCTACGTGGACGACAGTTTCTCGACCATCGAGCGCGCTGCCCTCAAAACCATTGACGAAGCAGGCGCCGAGCTACCCATCAAGTCCTCCACACTTGGTGTGGCCCAGGCGCTTGAAGGTCCCGTCTCAGAACAGCGTCTGCTGGACCATATGATCCACACCGTCTACGAGCTCAGCGTAGAGGAGCTGGGGGCCAATCTGTCCAGCCAACTCGATGCAGGCAAGATCTTTTCCGCTCCTTTTTCCTACCGAGACGATTACGAAATGCAGACCATGTTCGTCCTGAAAGGAGAAGGTGCGCTGTTTGCGCTGATTGGCGAACCGAGCGGCTTTACCTTCCTGCACCGCGATGCGGTGCAGGTCGAGCTCGAGTCCGTGGAAGACGATATGTCCGAAGAACTCGACTTCAGCATGATGTAAGGGGCGCATGAAATGGCACGTCTGATCAGTTTGACCGATGCACAAAAGCGCGACGCGCAAGTCATGTTCGAATCTGCGCGCGCAACGGCCGAATCCAAGCTGCGCCAGGTTGGGCCGCAAGGCGAGTCGGTGCGGCTCGAGCGTCTCATCAAGGCGACGGAAAACACCTCGCTCGACGCCCTGCTGCGCCAGCACGGGTCCCTGGAGAACATCTCGGCGGCACTCGTGGCAGGCGATCCGGAGATTGCGCTGGACCAGGTAGGGCGCCGCTTGCGCAATGCGGCCAGGGTCTATCTGCGCAAGGATGGCGCCGTGCTCTACGCTGCACGCGTCATGCAGGTGGTGTTTGGGCCGGATGGCATAGAGAAGTCCCGCCAGGAGTTCAGCGATACGCCAGCCACTGTGGGCGAAGAAGCAACGCCCCTCCCCTGGACTGGCCGGCTGATGGCGGCCGATGAAGTGGTGCATAAGTTCGTATTTTCCCGCTCGTTCCAGATTCGCCATGTGAACGGGCTGACCTTCGATTTTCTGTATGACATCGCCAAGCATCTGCACGAGGCAGGCAAGCTGCTCTACGTTGGCTCGGGGGCGAAGGGCCAGGGGCCGTTGATCTTCGTGCTCAATGGCACGCCGTTCCGCGGTTTCCTCGAAGGCCGCATCGATGGCGATGGCTATCTGCTCGTATTGCATTGTTCAAATCTTGAAATGAAGGCGATGCCCCAATGAATTGGTCCGATGCATTTGTCCCCTATGGCAGCGGCCGCAAGGCGCCCGTCGGCGGCCTAGCCGATGAAGTCCTGCTTGAAACCCTACGCTACTACAAGCGCCAGATTGCCAAGCGCTACCGCGTGATCGACGCAGGCCAGATGGAGCGGATTCTCCCAGCCGGCAATCTGTGGATCTCACCCAAGCTCGACGGCGAATTATGGTTCCTGGTCAAGCGAGGGAACGACCTCGCCCTGTGTGCGCACAACGGCCGCGTCATCCATGGCATTCCCCTGCTGCAGGACCTCGCCCAGCGTGTCGCTGGCGCCCCTGACTTCGTGGTTGCAGGAGAATTGGTTGCCGCAATCGGTGCCGGGCGGCCGCGTTCGCCCCAGCTCGCCACCGCCTTTGCCGACGAGCAGTACACGTCCAACCTCGCGTTTCACGCCTTCGACCTGGTCATCGACGGTGACACGGATGCGCTGGGCACAGCTTACGCGCAACGCATCGAACGGCTGCAGTCCTGGCTTGGAGAGGCAGGGACCATAGCCACCGTCGTGGGCGACGCCGCCACCGCAGGCAGCCACTATCGCGAATGGGTAGCAGCCGGCAATCACGAAGGGCTGGTCGTACGCTCAGAGCAGAACGTCACCTACAAGATCAAGCCGCACTTCTCAATTGACGTCGTCGTAGTCGCCTATGGTGTGCGCCTGGTGGGCGAAGTGCGCCAGCTACGCGAACTTGCCGTAGCGCTGGTACGCGACGACGGCACGCTGCAGCTGCTGGGCACCGTTGGCAGCGGCTTCAGCGAAGAAGAACGCATCACCTGGCTTGCGCGCCTGGAGAAGATCGAGAGCGGCAGCAGCTTCCGCATGGCAAACAGCGAAGGGACGCTTTCACGTTTCGTGCGGCCGGAGTTGATCATCGAAGTCCGCTGTTCCGACCTGCTTATCAGTGACAGCGAAGATCGCCCCATACGGCGCATGGCCCTTGGCTGGGATGCCGAACATGGCTATCAACCCATCGGCGAGCAGATAACGGCGGTCATGCTCCACCCCGCCTTTCTGCGTGAACGCACGGACAAGCGCGTCGACGCCGGCGACGTTGGGCTGGGACAGGTGACAAGCCGTGTGCGGTTTGAGGAAGAGCACAGCGGGACTGTTCCCTCGGAGGCGACGGGGATCGTCGTCGACCGTAAGGTATGGACCAAGGAGACAAAGGGGCTGCTCGCAGTGCGCAAGTATGCCCTGATCGAAACGCAGCGCGACGGGCGCGACTACCCACCTTTCGTGCTCTTCATGACGGACTATTCTCCCGGCCGGGCCGATCCGCTGCAGACAGCGCTGCGCAGCGCGGGCAGCCACGACGTTGCGCAGCAGCACATCGCCGTGTGGATCGAAGAAAACATCAAGAAGGGCTGGAGCGAGGTTGGCGGGGACGCGGCTTCGTGAAAGGAAGGACGCAATGAGCGAGACACGTGATCTGGCGGATGGCGAGAGCTTCGAGATGCAGGGTTCCGGGGCCAAACCGTATGTATTGCGAAACACCGGGGGCGTGTATTCCTGTTCCTGCCCCGCATGGCGCAACCAGTCTATTGCCATTGAAAAGCGCACCTGCAAGCACCTGCGCAAGCTGCGCGGCGATGCGGCCGAGACCGAGCGCGTGGGTAGCGACACCGCACCGAAACCGGCCAAGCCTTCCAAGACCAAGGCGAGCGATGATGCGACAGCTACGGCAGACAGCAAGGCGCCGCCTGTCCTGCTCGCCCATTCTTTCGCGGAGATGCAACCCGCCATCGACCCGACCGGCTGGTGGCTGAGCGAAAAGCTCGATGGCGTGCGCGCCTGGTGGGACGGCAAGCGCTTCCTTTCGCGCCTGGGCAATGAATACCTTGCGCCAGACTGGTTTATTGCCGGCATGCCCGACTTCCCGCTCGACGGCGAGCTTTGGCTCGGCAGAAAGTTATTCCAGCGTTGCGTGTCCATCGTACGGCGCCAGGATCGCAATGAGCTGTGGCGCGACATGACATACGTGGTGTTCGATGCACCCGGCATCGCAGCACCTTTCGAGGAACGCCAAGCGCAATGCCGGGCCTGGATCGACGGTGCGCAACTCAAGTACCTGACATATCACTCGCACGAGCGATGCAAGAGCCGGGAACATCTCGACGAGGAACTACGCCGCGTCGAAGCACTGGGCGGCGAGGGGCTGATGTTGCGCGAGCCCGGCTCCCTTTATGTCGCAGGGCGATCGACGACGCTCCTGAAAGTGAAGAGCTTCCTCGATACGGAAGCTCGCGTAGTCGCCTACACCAAGGGGGCGGGCCGGCACGCAGGTCGCGTCGGTGCGCTGGAGGTCGAACTCGTCAATGGCACCCGCTTTTCGGTCGGCACTGGATTGTCGGATGCCGAACGCGAAGACCCACCCGCGATCGGTAGTATCGTCTGTGTGCGCTATCAGGAACTTTCGGACGCCGGCGTGCCGCGCTTCCCCGCCTACATCGGCATGCGGGACGACGCCATCTGGCCTGCCGATCAATAAGCAAAATTAGCATTACACCGGCATTGGTGACCGCTTCATAATATGCGCATCCTGCATACATCCGACTGGCATCTCGGGCTGACGCTCCGCGACTTCGAGCGAAACTACGAGCACGAATGCTTTCTTGAGTGGCTTCTCGACACCGCAGAGCGCGAAAGCGCCGACGCCTTGCTGATCGCCGGCGACATCTTCGATAACGCCAACCCGTCGTCCAGCGCGCAGCGCCAGCTCTATCGCTTCCTGCAACGCGCCAAGACAAGAATGCCGCACCTCGACATTGTGTTGATTGCCGGCAATCACGACTCACCCAGCCGGCTCGAAGCACCTCAGCCCCTGCTTGGCGCGATGGATATCGCCGTCGTCGGGCAAATCGCGCGTAAACCAGACGGCGAGATCGATGCCAGTCGTTTTGTCATCCCGCTAACCGATGCCGCAGGCAAGATTAGCGCCTGGTGCCTCGCCATCCCGTTCTTGCGTCCGGGCGACGTACCCCGTGTCGTGTCGGGCAACGAACCTGAACAGCACGATCCCTATGCAGCCGGTGTCGCCTTGCTCTATCGGCAGGCACTGGAGCATGCCCTCACCCAGCGGTCTGGTGGGCAGGCCATCGTCGCGATGGGCCACTGTCACATGGTCGGCGGCAGGTCATCCGCCGAATCGGAGCGTCCCATCGTCGTCGGCGGCATAGAGGGGTTGCCCGCCGCGATGTTCGACCCCGCGATTGCCTATGTCGCGCTAGGGCACCTGCACCTGGCCCAGACCGTGGGCGGTGATCCTCGCGTCCGCTACAGTGGGAGCCCCTTGCCCATGTCCTTCTCCGAGATCGACTACGCCCATCAGATCCTGCGCATCGACCTCGATGGCGATGTGCTGAGTGGCGTCACCAGCATTCCCATTCCCCGTGCCGTCGACCTGCTGCGCATCCCCTCCACCCCCGGCCCTGTCGCCGAAGTGCTCGAAGCGCTGAATCACCTACAGCTCGATGACCTGCCCGTGTCCGACCAGCCCTTCCTGGAAGTACGCATACGGCTAGACGGGCCGGAACCCGGTCTGCGCGGCCGGGTCGAGCAAGCCTTGTCGGGCAAGCCCATACGACTCGCACGCATCGAGACCGTATCAAGGGGCATGGCAGGCAAGGAGGCAATCGACACCCAGGACCTCGAACGCCTGCAGCCGCTCGACGTATTCGCGAAACTCTATCAACGGCAATACGGTTGCGAAGCGCCGCCCGAGCTCGTCGCAGCGTTCAATGAGCTGGCCGTTTTCGCGACATCGGAAGAAGCATGAAAGTCCTTGCCATCCGCGGCAACAATCTCGCCTCGCTGGCGGGTGAATTTGAAGTCGACTTTGAACACGAGCCCTTGGCTTCCGCTGGCGTATTCGCCATTTCCGGTCCGACCGGGGCGGGGAAGACGACATTATTAGACGCCATCTGCCTGGCTCTGTTCGACGACACCCCTCGCCTCACGCAGGCGGGCAAGGGAATCTCTCTGCCTGACGTCGGAAGCGATCTTGTCGCACCAAGCGATACCCGTACCCTGCTGCGGCGTGGCACATCGGAAGGCTACGCCGAGATCGATTTCGTCGGGCTTGATGGCGCAGCCTACCGCGCCCGTTGGAGTGTTCGCCGCGCACGTGGCAAACCTGACGGGGCGTTGCAGCAGGCCAATATGTCTTTGACGCGGCTGTCTGACATGCAACGCATCGGGGGCACGAACCGCGAAGTCAAGGCTGAAATCGAGCGGCGCATTGGCCTCAACATGCAGCAATTCGTCCGAGCAGTGATGCTCGCGCAGAACGAATTCTCGGCCTTTCTGAAAGCCGACGAAAACGAGCGTGGCGCCTTGCTGGAAACGCTAACTGGCAGCGATGTGTACAGCACGATTTCGAAGCTGGCCTTCGAGCGCAATAAACGCGAGCAATCGGCTCTCCAGGATCTGCGTGCGCGGCTGGTCGATTCGGAACCTTTGCCCTGCGCCGACCGCCTGACGCTGGACCAGCAGTTTGCGGAGACGTGCGCCCGCTCCGCGCAACTTGACCTGCAACGCCGTCTGCTCGAACAGGTGGCGCGCTGGTATGTCGAGCAGGAACAGTTGATCACGCTCGTCGAAGAGGCCGGCGCCACTTTGCAGCGGTGCCGGGACGACGACGTAGCTGAACAACCCAATCGCGACAGGCTGTTGCTGCTGGAACGCATACAAGCCGGGCGGCAGCATGTGCAGGCACACGATCGCGCCATCGCGCAGCGGGCTGCTGATGCGCAGCGGCGGGATGAATGCCACACTGAGCTGGCGATCGCCCGTGAGGCCAGGGATGCCGCACAGACGACCGCAGCGACCAACGCCCAAGCATTCACGGACGCCGAGCGCGCTCGAAATGACGCAGGCGCCGATCTCGACCGGGCCAAGGACTTGGACGGCCGCATTGCCGCCTTGACGCCGACGTGCGACGAATCACGTGCTGCCCATGCCCGCACGCTGCAGGCCCTGGCCGCAGCCCAGCAAGCATGCGCGCAGAAGCGCGACGCGCTCCAGGCCATCGAGGCCCGGCAGCAAGCATTGGATGGCGACCTCTCCCGCAACGGTCACCTGCAAGTGTTGGGCGAGCAGTGGCCGCGCTGGGATGCACATTTCACGACTGCCGCAGGTACTGCCAGTGAACTCGCCACACTCTCGGTCAAGTTGGCCGAGGCGAGACTGCATGTTGCGTCGAGCGAGGCCGGGATGGCCGCGGCCGAAAGCAGGGTCGACATCGCCCAGGCGGCCGTCGAGATGGCCCACCCGGCGCGCGAAGCGGCGGAAGCGACGCTTGCCGAGTTCGACGCGGAGCGTTTGGCGACAGAACGCAAGCAATACGCAACGCGGCGGGACGCACTGGCAGAGGCTGCCCAACTTTGGGACCGCACCCAGGCGCTAGCTGAACAGCACAGTCAAGCCCAGCGAGATGCCGATCACCTGAAGGTCGCGATTGCGCAGACGAGCGAAACACTGCAGCAACTGGCCGTCGAAATCCCCCTGCTCGACGCGGCACACGCGCAGGCCGTGCGCTCGCTCACCACCGCAGAAACGTTGTCCGGTGCCGAAGTGGAGCGGCTGCGCACGCAGCTGATCGATGGTGAGCCATGCCCGGTGTGCGGCAGCACATCCCACCCGTATCACAAGGCTGACGGCCCCTTGCATAAGGCGCTGGCAGGCTTGCGGGATGAGGCCGAAGCCAGCTCGAAACGCCTCAAGGCCGGGGAAGCCCGGCGCGTCGAGCTCGAAACGATCTCGCGCAAGGACGATATCCAGTTGTCCGATCTGACGGCCAAGCTCACGCGGCTGGCATTGGAGAGCGATCGGGCTGCGGCCCAATGGGAAGCGCTTCCGCTGGTACGCGGCGAAATCGACGGAATCGACGTCGCCGGGGTGATGCCGCCCGATCGAGCAAGCTGGTTCACGCTGCAATCGGCGCAGCTGGCGGACGAACAACAGCGCATCGACCGTGACGAGCAAGCCCTGCGCGAGGCTCAGCGGGCCGCCGACGCCACCCGGAAAAACCACGAAGCCGTAGATGCCGAATACCAGCAGGCCGAGACCGAAGCCGGCCAGAAACGCTTGCTGCTGACCGATGCAAACGCTGCCTATGCGGCGCTCAATCAGCAAGGTCTTGCCCTGAAGGCCACGCAAGATACGCAGCTGGAAGCGCTGCGCGCAGCACTCGACTGCGACCTTGTAAGCGATTGCGCGTGGGGGAGCGACTGGATGAGCACTTGGCGTCGCGATCCGCAGGCATTTCATCAGGCTCGCGCACGCGACGCAAAGCAATGGATGGATTGGCGCAGCGAGGTCGACACACTGCGGACACAGCGCGACACTGTGCGCGCCGAACTGGTGGAGCGTGAGCAAACCTGTTTACGGGAATCACAGGATTGTGAGCGCGCGACCACTGCCCTTGCCGAAGTAGAGGGTACGCTAGCGGCGCTCGGCGCAACCCGTGCCGCACTGTTTGGCGGACAGTCGGTACAGGACGTTGAAGCACAGTTGGAAACCGCGGTCGCCACCGCGCGCGAAGCGCTTGCGCTGGCCCAGGCGCAAAGCGAGCGCTGCAGCCAAGCCTTTGTCGCTGCAGAGGCCAAACTGCATGCGGCTGGCGAGCAGCTGGACAAATCTACCCAATACTTGGTTCATGCGCAGACCGAGCGCGACGCCTGGCTCATCGACCTTAATGCGCGGCTGGCGGCGGACGGGCTCGCGGCGATGAATATCGACGCGCTAACTGCGCTGCTCGCCTATTCTCCCGACTGGCTGGACCAAGAGCGCAAACGGCTAGCGGCCTGTGCTGACGCCGTTTCTGCCGCCCAGCTGATCGACCAGGAACGCCACCAGCGGCTGACGCAGCATCAGGCCAGCTTCCCTGCCGTACCCACCGCTGCAGCACTCGATGTCGCGCGGGTACAGTCAAAAGAAGCGACCACCGCTACCCTTAGCGAACTAGAACACCAACGGCGCGAACTGGACGCACAGCAGACCGGCTTGCAGTTGCGAATCGTGCAGGACGACGCCAGGCAGCGTCGATCTGCCGAAATCACCGCCCTCATCGATCAACAATCGTCGATCGCACAGCGCTGGGCGCAATTAAACGAGCTTATCGGCTCAGCCGATGGCAAGCGACTGCGCAATATCGCCCAGGAATACACGCTCGACGTCTTGCTGACCTATGCCAACCACCACCTGACAAGCCTCTCACGCCGCTACCGGTTGGAGCGGGCGCAAGGCAAGCTCGCCATGGTCGTCATCGACCAGGATATGGCGGATGAGATCCGCTCGGTGCATTCTCTGTCCGGCGGCGAGTCCTTTCTCGTCTCGCTTGCCCTGGCGCTCGGCCTAGCCTCGCTCTCGGCGAACCGGGTGCGCGTCGAATCGCTATTCATCGACGAAGGCTTTGGCAGCCTGGACGCAGATTCCCTACGCGTGGCGATGGATGCCCTCGACGCCCTGCAAGCAGTCGGGCGCAAGGTGGGCGTCATCTCGCACGTAGAAGAAATGACCGAGCGCATCGGGGCAAAGATCGTGGTTGAACGGCAGGCCGGCGGCGCAAGCCGCGTACTCATACGCTAGAACGGCACCCTATGCGCCGCCTGATGCGGCTACGCCCTGAAAGGCCCAGGAATGACAATGCCCGGCAGTTTGCTCAAGGACGAAGTGCATGAAGCGCTAGCTCCCTATATCGACGCCAAGTTGCAACCGCTTGGCTTTGAATCCAAGAAGCGCCTAACGTGGGTACGAAGTATCGATGCACCAATCCGGCAGGTGCTTGAGCTGGAGGAAATGCGATATGACCGTTATTTTCTGACTTGGGGCTATTCGTTCGACTTTGTACCTTTCTTCGTGGGCACGGCCCTGAAATGGCACAAACAGGCTAGAACGGCCCATATGAGTATATGGAGCTGTGAGCACTTTGGAAAACAGCGACCATACCTAGCAGGGTTTGCCGGCCGTGAAGGGTTAATCAATGGCGTGAGCGTGCCGCACCAGACTCACTACATGTACCGCGGGGTCGACTACCTGCTGGAAGAACTGGATCGCGCTAACGCCTATTGGGCACGCGTGACGTCGGTCCTAGACTTGGTGGGTCTTTTCGATGAATTCAATCGAATCCAGGGCTCTCTCACACGCGGATACGGAACCTATCAACTCGCGCGCGCATTCTGCTTCGCCCATGCGGGCAGAGTGGCCGAGGCCGAGACCATGCTTGATGCATACATTTCGCTCAGCCTCGATCAACCGTTTCAAGCAAAAGCCGCAGATCAACTCCGCTTGGCTTTCGAAACAGCCTGCCTCGAGCCTTGGGCCGACTGATCGCGCAGATGCGCGATCAGTCAGCTCTCGGACGACTCGTCCACATAGCCCTTGCGCAGCTTCTCTGCAACCAGCTTGTCCATTTCCCTTCTCGCGCGGTCCGCACTCTCAAATTCCTTCACGACCGATTGCCCGTTCGTCCCGATCCGGCCAAATGTCACGGTAAAGCGGTTGCCATCCACACCGGCCCGCCAGAACTTGCGCGAGCCGCCTTCTTCGAAGCGGAGCGACCTGACAGCTTCCGGAGTTGCGCTATTGGCGCCTGTATTGGGCACAGCCGCTGGCGCCCTTGGCGCATCCGCTTCACGCGGCGCGCGCTTTGGTCTGGCCGCCACGAGCGGCCCCAGTTCAACGTCGAGCGCACGGTCCGCGCCATCCCTCAGCATGGATTCGATGCGCTCGATGACTTCATCGGGATGCGCGATCCAGTCCTTGCCCGGGATATCGAGCACCTTCCAGCCGAAATTGCGCAGGATGGTGGGGCGGAAGACATAGCGCTCCGGCGTGTCGCCGACCACGGTCGCCGGGTTGTCCAGCAGGATGGCCAGCGCATAGCCCTGCCCCCCCTCCTCGACGATAGCCAGATCGCAGCGGAATTGCGAGCGTCCGACATTGACCTGGACTTGATGCCCTCGCTCACGCAACGCGGCGGCAAGGCTATCGCGGATACTGTCGTCAGACGCCTCACGCGCGAAAGCGCTCCTGGCGCCCTGATTCAATGCCCCCAAGACGGTCTGAGCCCGCTCGAATTGGCCTGTGGCACTGTACTGTGCGAACTGGAGGAAGGTGCGCAGTGCAGCCGCACCATCGTTATGGACATTGGTAATGGCGTCGGCCTGTATCGTCGTCACCACCGCCATACGGTGCCGGGCACGGCTGAAGATGACGTTCAGCCGCTTCTCACCGCCGCGCTGGTTGATCGGCCCAAAGTTCATCAGCATCTTGCCGTCGGGCCCCGGCGCATAGCAGATGCTGAGAATGATGATGTCGCGTTCGTCCCCCTGGACGTTTTCCAGGTTCTTGACGAACAAGCCGTTGAACTGGTCATCGTCTTCCCGTACATACTCACGCTCCAGCCGGGACGCGAAGTCCGCGTCGTCGGCGCCCAAAGCGTCCAGCGCCTCTTCAATCGCGCTCTGCTGCGCTTCCGAGAAGGCTACGACGCCAATGCTCAGGCCGGACTCCCGGCGAAGCAGCTCCCTCACCATCAAGGCGATATAGCGTGCCTCCGGCACATTGCGTCGTTCGACATACACGCCGTCGCCGAGGCGATGGAAGCTGATGGGGCGCGCCAACAGTGTATCGGTGCCGATGATCCCCGCATCTTCTTGGTCCGATCGGACCCGTTCCGCCTCGTCGTCGACCGCTTCGATCAGACGATCGGGAATAGTGACCAGGCGGCCGTCGTAGAACGCCGCGTTTGAGAAGCTGATCAACGATTCATGACGGCTGCGGTAGTGCCAGGCGAGGAGCGTCGCCGGCAGGTTGCGCGCGGCCTGGTTCAACAGACTGTCCGAATCGAGGCAGATGGCAATGCGCTCGCCCTCTTCTTCCACGATGATCTCATCGTCACTGTCGCCCGACGAGGTGGAGAAGAAACTAGTGGGCGGTAGCTGCATCTCATCGCCGACGATGATTACCTGCGCCGCGCGGCTCAGCGCCGGTATCGCCTCTTCGGTCGGGATCTGGCTCGCTTCGTCGAAGATGACCACGTCGAACAGGTCCGTGCGCAATGGCAGCGTATCGGATACTGACAGCGGGCTCATCAGCCAGATGGGCTTGATGTCGTTGATGACCATGCCCGTGTCGCCGTCGCTCAGGTCGCGGATGGAACGATGGCGCATGCTCTTGCCGAATTCGTGCTCCAGCTCGCGGCGGCCGGTCGCGTACTGCTTCTTGAGTCCCTTGCCTGCCGCATCGAGCTGGGTCGCCGACAGCATGGAGATATGCACGTTGTCGGCGAACCCCTTATGTTGCGTCTCGCGAACCAGCTGCGCGTTCACAGACAGCAATTCCCGGTTAGTTTGCGCCACGGTGCGCGCCGCCTGCGCCAACGCAGCGCCGCCAATGCGCGTCAGCGTCGGATTATCGCGCTCCAGTCGCCGCAGCGCCTCGTCGGCGATCAATGCCTCCAGCACCGCCGGTTCATGATCGAGCTGCCGCATGGCCGCGGCGCAGGCTGAGTCGCCGGCATCAACGGCGCGCAAGAGCGGAAGAAGATCGGGCAAGTCATCGAGCGATTCGCGCAGGTCACGCTGAAATTCCGCCAGCTCGCCCAGACTCGCACCGGCACGCAGGTCCAGCGTGCTCTCTACATACTGCGACAGGCGTTCGAGCGGCGCCAGGGCGTCTGCTTCGCGGCGCGCCGCTGCAACGGGGTCGGCTGCGCTACGTAGGTGCGAAATCAGCGCCGCAGGGGCATCGGCGGCCCGCATGCGTTCCTCGAGCGCCGCCAGGTCTTGCAGGAAGACGTCGAGGTTGGCCACGGCGAAGTACTTGCGATACTCAGCCTCTGTTGCAGACAGCACCGCGCGGGCCACATGTTCGGCGGTCAGCGTCTCCAGCACCTTACCGTAGCCCGGATGCACCACGTGTTGGGAGAAGTCGTATCGGCGGCTCAACTCGCCACGCAGGCGCCACCAGGCCGGTTGCAGCCAACGCATGATGGACGACTCCATCTTGCGCGTCATGGCGAGCGCAGACTCCGTATCCATTGGGGTAAGCTTGTCCCGCCAGTTCGCCGTCGCGGTCTCCGCACACGCCAAGGTCTCGGCACGCACGGCGAATTCGACGCGCAGCCGCTGGAGGGCGTCGTGAGCGGCCGTTCCAGTCTCCAGCGTCGCCAGGTGTGGCGCGAGACCTGCCGCGCACAGCCAGTCGGCATCCGCCGCTGTCGCGCGGGCCTGCCCAAGCGTAAATTGTTCGCTGATCAGGCCGTTCGATGCGTTGAGCAGCGGGTCCAGCGTATCGAGTTGCGTTTCCAAATCATCGCAAAGCTGTTCAATGCGACCGAAGGCATGCTCATCGCCGACCAGCGTGGGTGCGATTCGCGCCAAAGGGTGCGACGCAAGACTCCTCGCACCCAGGCGATCACGCAAGCTGCGATGCAGGCGTTGGAAATGCGCTGCGTGCTCGTCCCATACCGAGAGCGCCGGCAGTCGCTCGCGCACGGCAGGCCCCGCCTCAGGCGGTTTCGGCAGATCGACAATGCGCCGTAGCAGCGCACGCACACTCGTCCCAAGGCTTTCGGGCTCGGCCGACATGGCGGCTTCAAAATCCTCGAGCAGCGCCTGGTAGGCGCCCAGTGTATCGACCAGCTCGTCCCGTTTCGCCTGCACGGCGTTGAACGCGTGGGTCTGCGCCATCCATTGCTCGTAGCATGTCTTCAAGTCCGCGATGAACGCCTTCTTGTCGGCCTGGGAGTCGTGGATGAGGCAGCAGAGCGTGTCCAGCCCGCTTTGCTTGAGCCGGTGAAAGACCACATCAAGCGCCGCGCGCTTTTCACAGACGAACAGGACGCGCTTCCCCTGCCCAGCGTAGTCGGCGATGAGATTGGTGATGGTCTGCGATTTGCCCGTGCCTGGCGGCCCCTGGATGATGAAGCTGCGCTGGCTGCGTGCCAGGCCGACGGCGGCATTCTGCGTGGCATCAGCCACCACCACATTCCATTGCTGTTCCGGTGCAAGGGGTGCTGGTGGCGTGGTTTCGACTTCGCGCGGCTCGATCGAGAACACGCGGTCGAACGCCGGATTGGTCGCGCGCTCGCCCAGCAGTTGCGCGTAGTCGCGCACCAACGACATCTTCTTGTAGTTGAAGTTGGCCAGCGTGACACAGGTAAGGTCGAGGTCCCACGCGTAGCGGTGACCATCCGATTCCTCCAGCACGTAGCCTCGTCGCTCCTCCACTTCCACCGCCTGCACCATATGCGGGCGGCGAGTGCCGGTACCGGGAGCCGCACCGGCCTCGAAGCGCTGAGGGAGCTCGCTGGGCCTGACCCAATGCTCGAACAAGGCCCGGCCTAGCGGCCTGTAATCATCCATTGCATAGCTATAGGGCGGCAGCCACCCTGTCGCCAGGTGGCGCGCGCTGGCGCGTGGCCGCCGACGCTGGTACTGCTGCATGCGCTGCAGAGCCTTCTGGCGCACAAGGCGAACCGCCGGCTTCTCGACCAACCGCAGTTCAACCGCGGACTCGGAACGGTGGATCTGTGCCTGGATGTCCACATGGATATCAGCGAGCGTCGTTTTTTCCAGATCGACCGTCTCGGGCAGGTGGATATCATAGAGCTGGCTCAGATGATGCCGCAGCACCGGGTTGAACTCAGCCTCCGCCCCGTCGCATTGAATGATGTATTGGTCGCGCACACCTTTGCGCTTGACCAGGTCAACGGGTAACCAAAGCAACGGGCTGACGATCCGCTCGTCCGGCGATTCCTTGAGGTTGTGCCAACGCAGGAAGCCCACGACCAAGCGCAGATTGCTGAACCCATACTCCGCGCGATCGCGTCGCGTTTCCGAGATCAGTTGATCAAGCGATGCCGACAGGTAGGGCTGGTCGTCGAAACGCAGCCAGCTTTGCAGCGCCACCGGCTTACCGGCTTTCAACTCTTCAGCGAAGGGCCCTGCCCAGGTGCAAATCTGCTCTGGGCGAATCCGCTCGATCTGCAATGTGAGCGGTACGCTCGCGATGGTGAGGTTAACCGTGGCCGCAGTGGGCCGGAAATACAGCAGGCGATTGCGGCGCGAGATATCGAACAGCCGGTCGCGCAGATGGCTCAGCACCGCGTCCCGGCGCGAAGGCGCGCCGCTGGTACCGGCCATGGCGCGTTCCACGTCAAGACCGACCGGCTGGTCGCGCCAGGTACGGAGCCGCGTCGCTATCTCTCCGACATTGGTGGCCCGATCATGCCGGTTGATTTCAGTCATCTCGACGATGACGGCGGCGACGATGGGGTGCAGCCGCTGTTGCAGCACGAAAAGGTTGTGACGGCTGGCGACGAAGGTACGAACGTCGTCCTCGTCGGAAAAGTCCAAGCCGCAGGCAAGCGACGCCAGGACCATGCCCAGCATGAAGACGTCCGTAATCTCGTCATGGTGCCCCAGCGCCTGTTCCCAGCTTGCGGGGCCAGTCAGGTACACCGGTCGCTCGATGGGTGCAGCGGGGTCGGCCTGGACCGACAAGTCGGTCTCCTGAATTCGACCGCTCTCCAAATGTGTACGCCGCAACGTACCGATGACATTCAAGGCGGAAGCAGGATGCGGCTGGACACGATGCACAGCGCCTATGTCCATACACGGCTCGAGACCATCCACATTGCCAAGGCCAAGCGTGCCGTTTTCCTTAACCACGATGCTGTTCGGGTTGATCGTTGCGACCTTGCCGCGCGCATGCAGCCAGGCAACCTGTTCGAACAGCGGGACGACCAGCATGATGACATCGTCCGAGGGGAATGCAGTACCGGCTTGGGCCGCAATCAGACTGGCAAGCGTGCTAGACGCGAGGCTGTTGGCGTTCGCTTCACTCATGCTTTTGCTTCCTTCGCCAATTGACGCTTGTAGCGGTCCAACTCACGTTTGCCGAATCCTGCGTCGCGCTTGAGATTGAGCTGCAGCCCTTCGAGACTGCCGAGCGCCTGCGCCAGCTTCCCTGCACGGATTAGGGCGGCCTCCTGTTGATCGGGGTCGGCGAGCGCCAAATCCACCATGAGCGCATTCAGGTAGTTCCGCACATTATCGTCAACGATGTCACTGGCAAAGTTTTCCGCACCGACCGTGGGCTCGTCGTTTCGCCAATCGGGGAAGAGAATCCGCAGTTGCGCCATGACTGCGTCGCTCGCGAGCGTGGGGGGGCCGGCTAGATAGTGGGCCAGGAAGCCACGGGTCAAGGACTGAAGGCGCAACTGGCCCAGCAGATCGAGTTGCTCCAGCGCAAGCGGACCGTGCAGACGGACGTCAAGCCAAGCATCCAGGTCTTCCGCCCTGTCCCACCATTGTGTGACAGCACGCGCTCGAATGAAGGTTTCTGGGTGACTGTACTCGGCGCTCGCGCTCGATTCCTTGGCTTCGATCTCGATCGACTGGCGCAGATAGGCGGCAGGATCGACCGTCCGTATGCCGGTATGGACCTTTACCAATGCGGCAATCGCGTGCGCTGGTGCACCGGCGGCAACGGCGCTGCCCCGGTCGGCAAAGAGCTCGGTATGCAGCGCATAGCGGCGAAAGGTCTCGATATGGCTGGGGCGCCCGCTCTGCGCAGCCGCCGCGTCGTTCAGAATACGGTCGGCCACAAGATAGCGCCCGTCATCGAGCGACCATAGCAGGTAGTGCGACAACTCATGGCCAAAGACGGCAATCAGCTCGTCCGCGGACATGCGCTCCAGGATGGGCCCGTGCAGGATGATGTGGATTTCACCCGGCACAAACACCAGCGACGCATTGGCTTCCTGCCGCATCGATTGGTAGAGCGTTGCCGGCGCAACGATGCACAGACGCTGCATCGCGGTGGCAAGCGCACTATGGACGTCCGCGTGCGCTTCCGGGTCCAGCCTATAGGTGTCGCGAAGAAGTTCCGTCCTTAACGAATCGATCTGCTCCGCATGGGTCACGTGGGCCGCAGCCCAGCGCCAGACGTCGGGCTCGTGCTGAAGCAGGTATTCGACAACGGCGACGTGATAGGGGAGCGGGGCAAGCGCGTTACTGTCGGGGCACGATTCGGCCATATAACAAGATTCCTAGGACGTTCATCCAAGAGATACGAGATCGCCGAAATCACAAACGAGGACGGCATAAGCAATTCCCAGGAATTTACCATTTGTGTCGTTGCCATAGCACGTCAAGCGTGTGAGTGTTGTGACGTTGGCGCTTCGCGGGTACTGAATTCGCATATGTGGGTCTGTCCACCTTTACTCACGTTCCGGTCGCTTAATTACGGCCCGTAGCGGCGGCATAACCCGATTGCAGACACCCAACCATTCGCGATTAACGGCGGCTCTGGATCGACTGCAGATACTCGATGAGGGCTATGTCGTGGCCTGCTCTTGTGTGCTCAGCCGTCACCAACCACTTGGATCAATTGAAACACCGCTCGCCAGCAAACTTCAATCGGCCGGATGTTCTGCTGCCTGCTGTGATGATACGCCCGCATCCTCCTTGGCTACCTGGCCGCCACGCCGGAACCCGATCATGGCGGGCAGATGGTCGGGATCGGGGCCCGGCCAATCCCCGCGGCGCGATGCCAACCAAAGTTTCCGCGTCGAATGCAGCACGCGGCGGATTTGCCGGCGCACGCCTCCGAAGAGCGGGTACAGCTTAACCATGTGATGCGTCTCGGCACCGAGCGCCACGGCGTCACCGGCCTTCGCCAGTGTTTTCAGATGCTTTTCCAATCCGCCGGCCACGCGCTCCTGCAGGCGCCAGGTCCACGCGTAGTCGCCTCTTGGGCGTGGCTCATGCACGAGAACGAACTCGCTGAATTCGGGCAATCGCTGTAGCCACTTCTCCCGGGCGAATGGCGACGCGTCGGATTGCCGTAGCGCATCGCCAGTCGACATCAGAATGACTTCGCGCTTGCCCGGTCTCGACAGAATCGGCGCCGCAACCGCCACCACATTGGGCAGACCCTTCTGTTTCCTGTCCTGGCGCTTCCAGGCGGGCAGTAGCGTCCCGTATTGCTCGGCCCATTTCTCGCGCAAAGCAGGCAGCTTGTCGGCCGTCGTTTCAATCTGCACCCACACCGTATAACCGCGCGAGTAATGCAGCAGGATGGCTTGGAGGGCTTCCGTCAGATCATCGTAGGATTTCATATATTAACCTTATATCTACAACGTAATAGCTTCAACCAGCTATCACGTTAAATGAAGGTGGTGTTGCATACAGATCGTCTAGGACGGCGCAACGCATTGCCAGGCACATGAAGGCCAAACGAAGTGCGGCAGTCGCTCCCTGGATGGATTCGGCGGCCCACCCAAGCCTCTGCTACGCGGTGGTTTCGGTGGGCCTCCAACCCATCCACAGCCACTCGTTTTGCTCGGCGCGTCAGCGCCCAGGGGCCGCCAAGCCCCTACGCCAGTAGGTCGCCAACCTGCTGGAGTCTCTTGCTTGGCGCCCGGTGCGGGGAAACTCGCTCGCCGGGTGCGAGGGCGAGCGGTCGGACTAAACGCTACTTCGGCGGCCTAACCCCGATCGTTCAGCCCATACCCAGTGCGACGGCGCGTGAATGTGCGCGCCGATGGGAGGCGTGCGACCGCGAAAGTCTCTATCGGTAGGAAATGACCGTTGGAGGGCGATGGCGAAAGTTGGCGAGTCCAACCCACGGCGCGGCAGGAAACTGCCGAACGTGTGCCACTCGGGGAGCCGTCTACGCGATTTTATTGATCGCATCGGCATGATCAGGCGAGCGTCTGAGGCATGTCGGGTCACGGTGTGTGTGAACAGGGTCACGCCTGGAAGCAGCAACGGACGGCGGGTAGCGAACCCGGCAAAGCGCCGTATGGGCGCGATGTGGAGCGGTATGGTGCTAGGGCTGAGAGGCCTGCGATGTGCGAGAGGACAACCTGGGCGTAAGGGGGCGCTTTACTGCCTTCGGCCCCCCGAAAACCGGAGACGTGCCGGCGATTGGAACCAGGAATAGTCTGCACCACCTACAGCCGCAATTAGGAAGCCAAAGCTAAAGCGGGGAAATCACGAATGGGGCATCGGGGCTTGGAAACCTCGATGGCAGCGTAGCGAGCTGCGAAATCCAGACGTGGTGAGAGCGAAGTCCGCAAGGCATTGAGGAGCGCCCGAAAGGCGTATCCGAGGTCGGAACATCGACCATCACCGACTGGCACCGGTGAGCCCAAAAGGACGAGGCAAGAGAGCAGCAAGACGAACGTCCCTTGGCGGGGACATGGGAGCGGCCGGGCGTGGAAACCCGGTCGCAATTCGATGTACGGCGGTGGCACGCCGTTTGTGCGCGAATACGCGCGGAAAGGACTACCTCCTAGAGGGGAATCACGCTGCGCACTCGCCGAGAGCGAGGCCGGCAAGGCTGGATTGTTGTCATTGATCCGACAAGGTGACCAGAAACGTGGTCAACGGCAATACGCCGATCAAAGACCCGATGCTCCCAGCCGCTACGGCGGCAGGGAGCATTTCACTGGGGCGCCACCGCACGCGACAGTGCGACGCAACCACGACCGGTATCACGCACCTAGTTCGGTATCTGCTGCCGGTCATTCTGAGTCACTGCCGTGCGGCATACCACTTCCGCCATTCAGTCCTGCTGCCCATGCGCCCGCTGGGCAGCTACTGCCGCGGATCGAGGGCATGCCGTGCCCTTGCCCGTAGGGTCGGCGGGTTCATCCCCGCCGAGGCACATGCCCGACTCGGTACCGGTTCCGTTTCATGCGATGGTGGCTCACACCGGCCCACCAAGCCGTGACCGTGGCCAGCTAGTCGTATGTCTTGGTGACGTCAGCGATGAACCAATCCGTCTCAATCGCCCGATCAATCGCCGCAACACGGGCGGCGTCTAGGCAGGAGACAGTGTCGGCAAGCGCGGCCTTGAGCACGGGCACTCTGCGAAGCTGCTCCGTTGCATCTGCGTGCGCATGTTCGAGTTCGTGGATGCGGGCCTGAAGGCGCTCGATGACCGCGGCTTGCTCTGTCGCCATGCTCTGTAACCGCTCAATTTCGACGCACGCAATGCGAGCTTCCTGGTGCACACCAGCATTTGCGACGGCGTCTCCGCATTGCTCGGACATTGCTCGCCGTGCGTTCTCTACTGCCAGCTCCCACACCAGGCTTGCGAGATCGCGGACCTTGGTCTCCAGTTCCGCCGGCATACAAGGTTCGTCTGCCGTAGCATCACACGTTCCTAGCGCTGAGGGGTCGAGAGGAGATTTTGTGCTTGTGCGTGAGGCGCTGTCCGACTTTGCGCGGATGGCAATAATGAACAGCTGCAAAGTGCCCTCAAATATGGCTTCAATAGCGGAGGCGACTTGATCTTCTGTTAGCAGATGGCGCGTCATTGGGGTTTCCTGCTGGTAAGTTGATCGGGCGACCTTGATGGTTCGTCAACAGCACTGGGAAAGCCCGATTTCGCGTTGGTCGGTTCGATCGGCGTCCGCTTCAGCGTCGCCTCAATGTTGGCGAGGTGCGTTCGCGCATGCTGCCGGCGCACCTCAGGGTTCTCGGGCGGGGGACGATTTGTCGGCTGTTTAGTCGCTGCCTTCCCCTCTGCGCGCCTGGTAGCAATCCGCCGGGCAAACTCGGGCACGAAATCTCCGCGGCGGTCCAACTCGATGACTCGCGTTAGCCAGCCGCGGATGCTCACTACCGGCCGCCGTCGACCTGCGGCCGCGGCTTCGACGGCACCAGCCAGCTCGTCGACAATCAGCTGCGCGCGAGTGACATCGACGCCGTCCAGCAGCGCGACAATTTCGTCGCGACTGGTTGCGATACAGCGTTCAAGCGTCAGAGATATCAGTCCCGGAGTAGTGGTGGTGGTAGTGGTTTCTATGTTCTGGCTGCACTGGTGTGTCTTATTGCCGGCGGCGCCGTTGACGGCGCTGCCGTCGCCGTTTGCGCCATCGCTGGGTTGGCCATCTACGGCTGCGCCATTGCTGGCGGTGGCCGCAATGGTGGTTGGGCAGGGAATGAACGATACATGCCAGCTGAACTGCCCTTTGTCTGCAGCAACTCGCCGACGCTGTAGGTACCCAGCGGCCTCTAGTTCGCGTGCGATTCGGGACCAGCGATCCCGGCCCAGCTGAAGGCGGGCGAGCATGACGCCAATCACAATCTTCCAGCCATCAGGCTTGGCGGCGAGCCAGGCGGCGACAGCCCGCGCCTCAAGGCTGAGCCGCGGGTCCTCCAGTAGCGCCTCGGGCACGACTCCCCACCGCTGGCTGTGGCGGACTTGCATCACCCCGCCTGTGTGCTGCGTGACCACAGCCATTACGGCCGCCGGCCCTGCGCCGACCCACGCTTATCCAACTGCGCACGAAGCCAGTCGTCAACTTCGGCGTCGACCCAGGCAACCGCGCGCGCCGACAGGCGCACGGGCGCCGGAAACCGCCCCTCGCTGATAAATTGATAAATCGTTGACCGTGACAGTCCTGTCAATCGCTCGACTTCTGGACGCCTCAACATTCTCAGTGCCATGATTTCCTCAGTGTTCCGTGCAGTAGTGCTGCAATCCTATTGGCGCCATGCGGACGCAGGGTGACGAACTCCAACGAAATTTGAGGCACGAAAATGTCAGGCGACGAAAATCTCGATTCAAACGCAAACTACCAATCGCGGCTGATTCATGAGATTTACATCAACAGCGAACTAGCACCGGACGACCTAGCAGAGCAGTTCACGTGGGATGCAGGGCTGAGAACTGGGAAGGGAGCGGAGATCACGAAGGAGTACCTCGCCCACGCCAGCAAGCACGGTTCCTCGCAAAAGAAGATTTCGGACCGGCTTCTAGCCGAGATCGAGGACTACGCAGTCAAGCGAGGTTGGCTTAGTGAAGCGATGCGCCAAGAGGCGCAGTGGCGGCAAATCGAACGCGCGATCGCGCCATCAGCCGAGAAACTGAGTGAACTCGACACTCGTGGCGAGCAGGCACAGCAACGGGCGATTCATACGCTCTTGCAGCATCTCGATCAATTTATCAAGGATGGGTACGGCCTCGAAGTGCTCGCGTGGATGATCTTGAAGCGCAAGCAAATGTCAGGCGGCGAGCTGTCGCCCGAAAACGAGTGGTACTTGCCGAATGGCGACGCGGTGGGGATCCGGCGCGCTTGGCTTAAAGGGCATAAACAGCCAGACATGACATCCGAAAAGTAGGGAACATCGAGCTAGGCCGCCGCAGCCTGTTCCCCAAATCGTTCCCCGTGAGTATTACTGGAAAGAAAAATGGGTTACGCCGTTAAGCGTAACCCATTGATTTTAATTGGTGGGCCCCCCGAGAGTCGAACTCGGCACCAACGGATTATGAGTTCGCTGCTCTAACCAGGCATGAGCTAGAGGCCCGTATCGGTATTGACCACCGAAAAGGGTCGCTAGTTTACTCGTTTGC
>Ga0213872_10000258_pt1 | contig 46050 bp, 48 predicted proteins | sample VelepicomBERX_R2_FD_160071 | JGI IMG/M metagenome (GOLD analysis project Ga0213872, IMG submission 160071) | Rhizosphere microbial communities from Vellozia epidendroides in rupestrian grasslands, the National Park of Serra do Cipo, Brazil - RX_R2 | ecosystem: Host-associated > Plants > Roots >... | reverse complement strand
AGGTGGTCAGCGTAAAGGCTCATAGCAGTTATCCATTCGGTGATCGCGGCACGCGCCCGTGTGTTCGGGGCCGAGCGCCGGGCCGCTCCCAAGCCGGCCCCATGGCAATGCGGGTGGCTCAATGCCGCCCGCATTGTCGTCCCCTCGGGGGACCGACCAGGCCTGCCCGCGTTCAGCGAGGCGGGACTGGGCGAGGGGCTAACAGTTCACGTCCCAGACGACACCTTCCTCGGTCAGGATGGCGTCGAGCGGCACGTCATGCGGTTCGGGTTTGAGGAGCGGCCGGAAGCCGTGGGCGTAGCCGATGCCGGCCGTGGCCGGGCGCGGGCGCATCTCGGCCAGCGTGCGGTCCATGAAGCCGCCACCATAGCCGAGCCGCAGCCCGGCCGGCCCGTAGCCGAGGCAGGGCACGATCATCAGCTGCGGATCGAAGACCTCGGTGTCCTTGGGCTTGGGAATGCCGAAGGCGTCTTCTTCCATCGGACAGCCCGGATACCAGACGTGAAAGCGCAGCGTGCCGTGCTCCTTGTCGACGACGGGCAGGCCGATCTTGCGCGTGCGGCGCTCGGTGTCGCCCTCGCTCCAGCGGTACAGCGCCGGCAGCGGATCGAACTCGCCCTTGATGGGCCAGTAGGCGCCGATGGTCGCCTCGGGCCGGCGCACGAGCCAGATGCGCAGCACGCTCTGCAGGTCCTCGGCCCGCGCGAGGCGGTCGGGCATGTCGAGGCGCTCCTGGATCAGCTTGTGGCGCAGCGCGGCGCGGTCGTTGAAGTCCACGGGGTTGGAGTGGCAGCGGCGGAAGCCAGAGCTTACAGTGACGCGATGGATGAATTCATCAGCCATTGCGCCGAGCTGTTGCAACCTGTCGGCGCCGTGCGGGCCAAGCGCATGTTCGGCGGACACGGCCTTTACGTGGACGAGATCTTCGTCGCCATCGTCATCGAGGAGCAGCTCTACCTCAAGGCCGACGCGAGCTCGCGGCCGCGCTTCGAGGCCGCCGGCTGCGAGCCGTTTCGCTACAGCAAGAAGACCGGCGAGGTGCTCAGCATGAGCTACTTTCGCGCGCCCGAGGAGGCGATGGAGTCGCCCGCGCTGATGCAGCCCTGGGCGCGGCTGGCGCTCGAAGCGGCCCTGCGTGCGCGGGTTGCGAAGCCCGCTTCGCGCAAGCCCGCCGCCAAGCGGGCCGTCAAGCCACGATCACCTCGCGCTCGGTGAGCACGAGGCTCAGCGCTACGTCATGCGCCTGCACTGCGAACGCCGCCTCGCTGACCGACCAGGCCAGGCCGACGCTGGTCACGCCTGGATGCGCCGCAATCCAGCGGTCGAAGTAGCCGCCGCCGTAGCCCAGCCGGTAGCCTTCGCGCGTAAAGCCCACGCAGGGCACGAGCACGAGGTCGGGCACGCATTCGGCGCCCGTGCTGGCCGGGATGCCACATTCGTCCTGGCCAGTGGGTGTCTTGCCGTCCCAACGGCGATAGCGCATCTCCTGCGGGTTCTTCCGCGCGAACGGCAGGGCCAGTTCGCATTGCAGGGCGAGCGCCGCGGCGGCTGCGTTAAATTCCCCGGCGAGCGGCCAGTAAAGGCCCAGGCATTGCGGCTCCAGCTGGACCAACAGTTCGCGCAAGGACTGTTCCAGCACGGCCGATGCGCCGTGGGCTGCAGGCGTCTCGAGCCACTCGCGTCGCCGTGCCAGCAGCAGCCGGCGCAGCTCGGCACGGTCATGGGGCAGGGAATCAGTCATCGGGAAAGCGCATTTTGAGAATCTGGGCAGTATATGGAGCGCTGGCGCTGGGCATCGTCCTGGCGGGCGGCGCAGCAAGGGCGGATGAGCCGGCCAGCCTGGCCGTCGAGGCGCGCGAGCAGTTCGCGCTGAAGGACCGCCCGCGCGTGGGCGACGCGGCGCGCGCGCGCCTCGCCGAGCTGAGCCGCCTGGCGCAGGAGCGCCAGGACCCGCTCGCGGCCTGGATCGACTACTGGGCGCTGAACGCCCGGCTCAAGGATGCGTCGCAGGACGAGGTCGATGCCTTCTACGCGCGCTGGCATGGCAGCTATGTCGAGGACCGGCTGCGCAACGACTGGCTGCTCGAACTCGGCCGGCGTCACGACTGGCCGCACCTGCTCAAGGACTATGCCGCGTTTCGCATGCGCGACGACCGCGAGGTCGACTGCTACGTCCAGCTGGCCGGTTACCTGACCGCACCGCGCGAAGCCTTCACGCCCGTCATGCGAGCCGCGTGGCTCGCGCAACGGCCCGGCGACGATGGCTGCGCCCTGCTCGCCAGCACGCTCTTCCAGGACCAGCGCCTCACCAGCGCCGACCTCTGGCTGCGCCTGCGCCTGGCCGTGCAGGCCCAGAAGCCGCGCGCCACCAAGCAGACCGCCGAGCTGCTGGGCCCCAACGAGGCCAAGGCCCTGGCCGAGATCGAGGACAAGGCCGGCAAGTACCTCGAGCGCCACGCCCGTACCGGCACGCGCAGCGAGCAGGAACTGACGACGCTGGCGCTGCTGCGCGTCGCGTCCAACGATCCCGACCAGGCCACGTCGCTGATGAGCAAGCGTTGGGAGACGCGCCTGCCGCACGAGCTCGCGGCCTGGGTCTGGATCGAGGCGGCGCGCCAGAGCGGCGCGAGCCTGGACAACGCAACTGCGCTTGATGGCTTCCAGCACGCGCTGACGCTGCTCGATCCGCGCAAGACCAAGACCGTGCCCGACGCCGGCTTCGCCTGGGGCCGCGAGGCGCTGAGCACCATGGCGCGCGCCGCGCTGCGCGGTGGCCGCTGGGACCTGGTCCTGACCGCCGTCGACCTCATGCCCGCGCCGGAGCAGGCGCAACTCAACTGGCAATACTGGCGTGCGCGCGCCCTGATCGCCACGGCCGGCAGCGATGCCACCGGGCAGGCCCAGCGCGAGCGCGCCAACGGCCTGCTCGCCACCCTCGCCGCGGCCCCGCAGGCCAGCCTCGACTTCTACGGCGGGCTCGCCGCCGAAGACCTCGGCCGCGAGCCCGCCGCGCCCGTCCCGGCGCCGCCGGCCAGCGCCGATGAGCGCGCCCGCGCCGCCGCCCTGCCCGGCATCCAGCGCGCGCTCGCCCTGCTGGCGCTGGACATGCGCGGCGAGGCCCTGCGCGAATGGAACTTCACGATGCGCGACCTCGACGACCGCGCCATCCTCGCCGCCGCCGACGTGGCCTGCTCGCAAAAGATCTGGGACCGCTGCATCAGCGCCAGCGAGCGCCTGCGCGGCGCCTTCGACATGGGCCAGCGCTATCCCATGCCCTATCGCGACGCGCTCGTCGCGCAGGCCGCCGCGGCCGGCATCGACCCGGCCTATGTCTACGGCCTGATCCGCCAGGAATCGCGCTTCTACATGGGCTCGCGCTCGGCCGTCGGGGCGCACGGCCTCATGCAGGTCATGCCGACGACGGCACGCTGGATCGCGAAGAAGTTCGACGTGCCCTTCGACCCCGCGACGCTCGGCGACACCGACGTCAACCTGCGCATAGGCACCACTTACCTGCGCTACGTGCTCGCCAACTTCGACAACTCCCTGCCGCTCGCCGCCGCCGCCTACAACGCCGGCCCGGCCCGCCCGCGCCGCTGGCGCCAGGGCGATCCGCTCGACGCCGCGATTTGGGTCGAGACCATTCCCTTCTACGAAACGCGCGACTACGTGCGCAACGTGCTCGTCAACACGCTCGCCTATCGTCAGCGCCTGGGCAGCGCGCCGACGACACTGCACGCCCTGCTCGGCGGGCCGATCGGCCCGCCCGTCTCGCCCGCCACCTCCGACACCAGCCTGCCGCCGAAGGATCCTCTGCCATGAAGCTCTACATCGCCAACAAGAACTACTCGTCCTGGTCCATGCGCCCGTGGGTGCTGATGAAGGCCCTGGGCCTGACCTTCGACGAGGTGATGGTGCCCTTCGACTTCCACCACGGCGCCGACTCGCGCTTTGCCGCCACGCTGGCGCCCGTCAACCCGGCCGGGCAGGTGCCGGTGCTGATCGACGACACGGGCTTTGCGGTCTGGGACACGCTGGCCATTGCCGAGGCATTGCACGACCGTTTCCCCGCCGCCGGCGTCTGGCCCGCCGACCTCCGGCGGCGCGCCCGCGCGCGCAGCATCTGTGCCGAGATGCACGCCGGCTTCAGCGTGCTGCGCCGCCTGTGCCCGATGAACATCGAGGCCCATTTCCCCGAGATCGGCGCGCGCCTGTGGGCCGATGAAGCCGGCCTGCGCGCCAACGTCGGGCGCATCGAGCGGCTCTGGCAGGACGCGCTCGCCGAGAGCGGCGGGCCCTTTCTGTTCGGTGCCTTCTGCGCGGCCGACGCGTATTACGCGCCCGTCGTCATGCGCCTGAGCCGTTTCGCCCTGCCGCTCGCGCCCGCGGCCAAGGCCTACGCGGACCGCGTCGAAGCGCATCCGGCTGTGCAGGCCTGGATCGCCGGCGCGCTGGCCGAGCAGACCTATGTTCCTGAGGACGAGCCCTATCGCAGCGCGCGCTGAAAGTCGCGCGGGCCAAAAAACCAAAGCGCCCCTCGGGGCGCTTTGTCATGGGAGCCGCCAGGCTCAGGCGCGGCGGCGACGTGCGATCAAGCCAATGGCCGACAGGCCAGCCAGCAACAGCACATAGCTCGCGGGCTCGGACACCGGGGCCAGCGTCGAGCTCAGCAGGTACGAGCCGCCCTGCGCGGTCGGCGCTACGACCGCCATCACTTCGTAGTAGTAGTTCCCGGCCGTCAGCGCGCCGAAGTCGTGGCTGATCGATGTCGAGTCGAAGCTGAACGTACCGAGCGCCGTATTGTTGCCAACCTGGAAGAGCGAAACCTCGCCATTGCCCAGATCGAAGGCGCCGTTCGCGCCGTCGTTGGCGACCGAAACAGCGATGACGTCCGACGTGCCCGTTAGCGAGAACTGGAAGATGTCATCGATCGGCGTGTTCGCGCCGAGCGCGAAGCCCGTCCCGATCTGAGCCGCCCCGTGCACACCCCAGTTGGTCGTCGTCGCGGATGCAGCCACCGAAGCGAGCAGCAACGAGGCAACGGCAAGCGTCTTGAAATTCATCGCAAACCCTCCGAACAGCCTATGTGCGTCATCGGCCAGTCTTGTTGATCGGAACAAAATGTACTGACGACTGAACGCATACCGAATGCGTGATCACCCTTGTCTGCGGGGATTGCGCGCCCCCAAAAGCTCGGGGCGGGTAAACGTGTAGTCCAGAGGGAGCAGCATAGGCGGCCAGGATGACAGTCCTGCGACCGCCATAGTCTGCTTAGACTCCTGTCCATGCAGATTTACAAAGTCGGCGGCGCGGTGCGCGACGCGCTCCTGGGTCGCCCGGTCAACGACATCGACTGGGTCGTCGTGGGTGCGGACCCGCAGGCCATGCTGGCGGCCGGCTTCGTTGCGGTGGGCAAGGACTTCCCGGTCTTCCTCCACCCGCAGTCGCACGAGGAATACGCGCTGGCCCGCACCGAGCGCAAGACCGCGCCCGGCTACCACGGCTTCGCCTTCCACGCTGCGCCCGACGTGTCGCTGGAGCAGGACCTCGCGCGGCGCGACCTCACGATCAACGCGATGGCGGAAAGCGCCAACGGCCAGCTCGTCGACCCCTTCGGCGGGCGCCGCGACCTGGCCGATCGCGTGCTGCGCCATGTCTCGCCGGCCTTTGCCGAAGACCCGGTGCGCATCCTGCGCCTGGCGCGCTTTGCCGCGCGCTTCCACGACTTCAGCGTCGCGCCCGAGACGCTGGCGCTGATGCACGGCATGGTCGCGGCCGGCGAGGTCGATGCACTGGTGCCCGAGCGCGTCTGGCAGGAGATCTCGCGCGGGCTGATGGAAGCGCACCCCGCGCGCATGATCGACGTGCTGCGCGAATGCGGCGCCCTCGCGGTGCTCGCGCCCGAGGTCGAGCGCCTCTTCGGCGTGCCGCAGCCAGCCGAGCACCACCCCGAAATCGACACGGGCGCGCACCTGCTGCTGGTGCTCGGCCAATGCGCGCGCTTCGATGCGCCGCTGGCCGTGCGCTACGCCTGCCTGTGCCACGACCTCGGCAAGGGCGAGACGCGCGCGGAGGAACTGCCGCGCCACATTGCCCACGAGGCGCGCAGCGTGCGTTTGGCCGCGGGCTTGAGCGCGCGCTGGCGCGTACCCGTCGAATGCCGCGAGCTGGCCGAACTGCTCGCGCGCGAGCACACGCATGTGCACCAGTCGCTGGGCTTTTCGGCCGAGGCGCGATTGCGCCTGCTCGAACGCTGCGACGCGTGGCGCCGACCGGAGCGCTTCGGGCAGATGTTGCTCGGCTGCGAATGCGACGCGCGCGGGCGTGCCGGGATGGACAATAGGGACTACCCGCAGCGCGCGCGGCTCGCCGCCGACTTGCTGGCTACCCAGGCCGTCGACCTGGCGGCCGTGAGTTCGGAAGCCATGGCGCGCGGTCTCAAGGGTCCCGACATCGGCCGGGCCGTGCAACGCGCTCGGCTCGCGGCCCTGTCGTCCTCGTGATCGACGCTGCGAGCGAACCCATAGAAAGAAACACGATGAGCTCAAGCCCCTCGAACACCGCCCACTCCAAGCTGGGCACCGTGATCCGCGTCACCAGCGGCAACTTCATGGAGATGTTCGACTTCTTCCTGTTCGGCTTTTACGCGACCGACATCGCCCGGGCCTTCTTCCCCGGCGACAACGAGTTCACGAAGCTGATGCTGACCTTCCTGACCTTTGCCGCGGGCTTCCTGATGCGCCCCCTGGGCGCCATCGTCCTCGGCGCCTACGTCGACCGCGTCGGGCGCCGCCAGGGCCTCATCGTCACGCTGGCGCTGATGGCCATGGGCACGCTGCTGATCGCCTTCGTGCCGAGCTTCTCGACGATCGGCTATGCCGCGCCGCTGCTCGTGCTGATCGGGCGCCTGTTGCAGGGCTTCTCGGCAGGCGTCGAGCTCGGTGGCGTCTCGGTCTATCTCGCCGAGATGGCGACGCCGGGACACAAGGGCTTCTACGTGGCCTGGCAATCGGCCAGCCAGCAGGTCGCCATCATCGTCGCCGCCGCGCTGGGCTACTGGATCAACGTCGCGCTCACGCCGGCGGAAGTCGGCGCCTGGGGCTGGCGCATTCCCTTCTTCGTCGGCTGCATGATCGTGCCGGTGCTGTTCTTCATCCGCCGCTCGCTGCAGGAGACGGAAGAGTTCCTCAAGCGCAAGCACCGCCCGGACGCCCGCGAGATCTTCCGCTCCATCGTCCAGAACTTCGGCATCGTGATCGCCGGCATGCTGCTGGTGTCGATGACGACGGTGTCCTTCTACCTGATCACGGTCTACGCGCCGACCTTCGGCAAGAAGGTGCTGCAGCTCAGCACGACCGACAGCCTGATGGTCACGCTGTGCGTCGGCGTCTCCAACTTCGTCTGGCTGCCCATCATGGGCGCGCTGTCTGACAAGGTCGGGCGCAAGCCGCTGCTGGTGCTCTTCACGGTGCTGACGCTGTTGACGTCGTACCCGGCGCTGGTGTGGCTGACCAATGCGCCGAGCTTCGGCACGATGCTCGTCGTCGAGCTCTGGCTGTCCTTCCTGTACGCCAGCTACAACGGCGCGATGGTCGTGGCACTCACCGAAGTGATGCCGGTCGACGTGCGCACCTCGGGCTTCTCGCTCGCCTACAGCCTGGCCACGGCGATCTTCGGCGGCAATACGCCGGCCATCGCCACGGCGCTGATCAAGTACACCGACAACAAGGCCGCGCCGGGCATCTGGATGAGCTTCGCCGCGCTGTGCGGGCTCGGCGCGACGCTGGCCCTCTACCGCAGGGCGGCGCAGCGCAACGCCTGACGCTCAATCGACGATGAACAGCCGCGCGCCCGTCGTCGTCGACGAGCGGTGCGGCTCGGCCTGGTCGGCCACCTGGTAGCTCATGCCGGGCTTGAGCGTGAAGCGGCGGCCGTCTTCCAGCTCGGTGTGCAGCTCGCCTTCGAGACACAGCAGCACATGGCCCTTCACGCACCAGTGATCGGCCAGATAGCCCGGCGTGTACTCGACCATGCGGACGCGAATGGCGCCGAAATGCTGCGTGCGCCAGAAGGCGCTGCCGGTTTCGCCGGGGTGTCGAGTCGGCTCGATGGCCGACCAGTCCGTCGTTCCGAACGGGATGTCCTGCATTTGCACTTGTGAACTCCTGGGGCTCGTCAATGCCCCGGTGCGTGTAGAGCGCCGATGGGCAGGCGGTCGCTGAGCTTGCCGTCGCCATACGCGCGCAAGACCTGCGAGACCACGACCTGGTAGCCGTCCAGCCACTGCGCCTGCCGCGACTTGGCCTGCAGGTGCGCCGGATGGCTCATCAGCTGCTGGAGCGCCTCCAGCGAATCCCAGTAGTAGACGTTGTTGACGAGACCCGTCGCGCGGTTCTCCCAGGACTCCTCGCCCAGGTAGCCGGGAATGGCACGGGCGGCCTCGGCGATCCGGGCATCGAGCTCGAGAAACTCGTCGTCGACGGCGCGCTGGGCAAAGACAAAGGTGGCCGAGTACATGACTGCGATGCCCGCCGTGTCGCGTCTCGGGGTCAGGCGCCCTGGACCTGCGCGAGATCCACGTCGCGCGTCTCGCGCGAGATGATCAGCGCCAGCAGCGTGACCACCGCGTTGCCCGCCAGGTACAGGCCCACGCCCCACAGGCCGTAGGTCTTGTTGAGGTCGATGGCGACGAGCGTCGCGACCGACGCGCCGATGATGGAAGCGAGGTTGTAGGCCAGCGAGGCGCCCGAGTAGCGGACCTCGGTCGGGAAGAGCTCCGGCAGCAGCGCGGCCATCGGGCCGAAGGTCAGGCCCATCAGCGCCAGGCCGACGACGATGAAGACCAGCACGCCCGAGGCGTCGGCCCCGCCGAGCAGGCTGGGCATGGCGACGCCGAACAGGCCGATGGCGACCGTCACGGCGATCAGCCAGATGCGCCGGCCGATGTGGTCGGCGAGCACGCCGCCGATGCTGGTGCACACGCCGAACACGACGGCGCCGATCAGCAGGATACCCGTGAAGGTATTGGCCGGGATGCCGAGGCCCGTGGCATGGCCCGCCGGCGACATCGCCACCGGGCTCTTGGAGTAGACCTGCACGAAGGCCGTCATCAGGTAGAAGAGCACGTAGGTCGTGGTCATGATGAACATGCCCAGCAGCACCGCCACGCCGTGGTGGCGGAACACCGCCAGCACGGGCGCATGCAGCTTGCGGCCCTGCGCCTCGGCCTGGCGGAACACGAGGCTCTCGTGCAGGTTCAGGCGCACGTACAGGCCGACGGCGACGAGCACGACCGACAGCAAAAAGGGAATGCGCCAGCCCCACGCGACCATGGCCTGCGGCCCCAGGAAGTAGCTGACGAGGAAGTACACGCCGTTGGCCGTGAACAGGCCGATCGGCGCGCCGAGCTGCGGAAAGCTGCCGAACCAGCCGCGCTTGCCCTGCGGCGCGTTCTCGGTCGCGACCAGCGCCGCGCCGCCCCACTCGCCACCGAGGCCGATGCCCTGCCCGAAGCGCAGCAGGCACAGCAACAGCGGCGCAGCGATGCCGATCCGCTCATAGCTCGGCAGCAGGCCGATGGCGATGGTGGACAGGCCCATGGTCAGCAGCGAGGCGACGAGCGTGCGCTTGCGGCCGATGCGGTCACCGAAGTGGCCGAACAGCGCGGAGCCGACGGGCCTCGCAAAGAAGGCCAGCGCCAGCGTCGACAGCGACAGCAGCTGCGCCGCCGATGGATCCGCCTTGGGGAAGAACTGCGTGTTGAACACCAGCACCGCCGCCGTGGCGTAGATGTAGAAGTCGTAGAACTCGATCGCCGTGCCGACCAGCGAGGCGATCGCAACCTGGCGTGGCGTGTTGACCGGCGTGTTGGCCGACGTAGTGGCAGGCGCGGCGGACGGTGCGGACATGGGTTCCTTTCGAAGCGGCGCACCCTGGCGGTGCGCGGCGCGGGCCATTGTCACGCGGAAGTCACGGCCGGCGGATCCGGCCTTTCGCTAAAGCGTATGCGAGCGATCGCCGTGCGCGAAGCCGACGGCATCGAACTCGGCCTGGGCGGCGAATCCGATGACCTTGAAGAGCTCGCCCATCTCGTGCTCGTTGATCAGCTTGGCCGCCATCGCGCGCTCGGCGATGTCGGCGTGCTGCAGGCGCTCGGCGATGCCGCAGTTGAGCAGGAAGTGCCCCTGGTTCGTGTAGCCGAGCACGTGCAGGCCCGCATCCTGGCCCGCGAGCGCGATGCCGGTGAAGTTGACGTGGGCGGTGATGTCCTTCTCGCCGACCAGCACGAGCGGGTCGGGATCGGCTTGATGAAGGTGGTGGCACATCAAGGTGCCGCCGTGGCGCTGCGGGTGGTAGTACTCGGCCTCGGGGAAGCCGTAATCGATGAAGAAGGCGGCGCCCTTGGCAAGCGTGCCCGCGAGCGTGCGGATGAAGGCTTCGGCCTGCGCGTGGGTCTCGGTCACCGTGCCGGGAACAGCGGCAGGCATCAGCGCCTCGATGGCCTGGCTGGCGGCGTTGTCGCGATCCTCGAAGGCGAAGCCATCCGGCGTGGCGATCACGCCGCGCTCGCGCCATCGCGTGCCGTCGAAGGCATGCAGCTGCACGGGCATGGCGTCGAGCACCTCGTTGCCGACGACCACGCCCTCGATGCGCTCGGGCAGGCGGTCCAGCCACTCGACGCGCGCGCGCCACGGCGCGAGCTTCTCGGCCTGGCGCGAGCGCAGCGAACCGGAGAGGTCGACGATGACGTAGCGGCGGATGCGCTCGCCGAGCTCGGCCAGCAGCTGCGCCGCCAGCGCGCCGCTGCCGGCGCCGAACTCCCAGACCTCATCGGTGCCGGTGGCATCGAGCGCATGGCCGACCTGCACGGCCAGCGCGGCGCCGAACAGCGGCGACATCTCAGGCGCCGTGACGAAGTCCGAGCCGCTCTGCGGCAGCGTGCCGAACTTGCGGCGCGGGCCGGTGTAGTAGCCGAGGCCGGGCGCGTAGAGCGCCATTGCCATGAAGCGGTCGAAGGGCAGCCAGCCGCCGGCCTTCGCGATCGCCTCGGCGATGGTCGCGCTAAGCGCCTGTTCCTGTGGATTCATAGACTTCGCGGGCCAGGCAAAGGTCGTCCCAGGCCAGGGCCTTGTCCGCCAGGTTGCGCAGCAGATAGGCCGGGTGATAGGTGACGATCAGCGGCACGCCCTGATAGGTGTGGACGCGACCGCGCAGGCGGCCGATGGCTTCGTTGCTGCGCAGCAGCTGCTGGACCGCGAAGCGGCCCATGGCGAGGATGATGCGCGGCTGCACGAGCGCGATCTGGCGCATCAGATAAGGCTCGCAGGCATCGAGTTCGGCGGGTTCCGGGTTGCGGTTGCGCGGCGGGCGGCACTTGAGCGTGTTGCAGATGTAGACCTGCTTGTCGGGTGTGCCTTCGGAACGCGCGAGGCCGAGTGCGCGCAGCATGTTGTCGAGCAGCTGGCCGGCGGTGCCGACGAAGGGCTCGCCGCGCAGGTCCTCCTGCTCGCCCGGCGCTTCGCCGACGATCATCCAGTGCGCGCGCTCGTTGCCGACGCCGAAGACCGTCTGCTTGCGCGACTCGCACAGGCCGCAGGCGCGGCAGGCGGCGGCGTCTTCGCGCAGCGCCGGCTCGTCGAGCAAGGCGATGCGGGCGGCGCGGGCGGGATCGCTCGTGGGCGCGGCGACGGGCTGCGCCACGGGCGCTTGCACTGGCGGCCTCGCAGCGACCGCAGGGCGCGAGACCTCGGGAGCCGGCGACGGCACGGGTGCCGGCGCGACGTCGACCGCAGGCGCCTCGTCGGCCATCGCACCGGCATCAGGCGCCGACGCCGGCGTCCAGACGCGCAGGCCCATGGCCTCGAGCATGGCGCGCTGCCGCGCGTCCCAGTTCATACCTCGGGCTCCTGGAGCGCCAGACTCATCAGCACGGCGTCCTCGCGCCCGCCGTCCGGCTGCGGGTAGTAGGCGCGCCGCTGGCCGACTTCATGGAGTCCGTAATCCGCATAGACCTTGCGCGCGCGTTCATTCGAGACACGCACTTCGAGCCAGAGCTCGCGCGCGCCTCGCGCACGGCCTTCGGCGCAGATGGCGTCGAGCATGACCAGCGAGTGACCGCGGCCCTGGAACTCGGGCGCGACGGTGATGTTGAGCAGGTGCAGCTCGTCGACGCCATACATCGCCAGGCAGTAGCCGAGCAACGTGCCGGCGTCGTCGCGCAGCACGCGTGCGAAATGCCCGGCGGCGATCGAGTCGATGAAGTTGCCGCGCGTCCACGGCACGGTGTAGCAGCGCTGCTCGATGGCATGGATGGCGTCGGCGTCGCTGGCGAGCATGGGCAGGAGCCGCGTCTCGCCCGAACTGCTGGGCAGCGCGCTCACCGCACGCCTCCGGCGGCGAGCCGCTCCGCGGTCGTCAGGGCGACCTTGTCACGCACGTAGACCGGCTGGGCTTGCGCCGCATCGAGGCGCAGGCCCTGATCCCAGGCCTGCGCAGCCAGGCGGCCCAGCGCCGCAGCGCGCGATCGGGCCCGCGGCCAGGCCGGTTCGATCGAACCGAGCGCGGGCGCAAAGACTTCCAGCGCGTTGCCGGCCGCCGCATCCGGGCGGCCCCAGCGGACGCGCAATGCGTCGGGCGCGTAGAGCGCCGGCTCGCACCGCGTCTGCCAGCGTGCACCGTCCCAGCCGTACTGGGCCGCGTAGATTTCGTCCATGCGCGCGTCCATTGCTACCCAGAGCGAGGCCGGCTGCGGCGTGCCGGCGGCCTCGGCCTGGGCGCGCGCATCCTCGGCGACGATGAGCAGGCTGTCGATAGGCAGGACTGGTTTGCCGGCCCCGAAGGCCAGGCCCTGGGCCACGGCGCACGCGGTGCGCAGGCCCGTGAACGCGCCGGGGCCGCGGCCGAAGGCGATGGCATCGACATCGGCGAGGCGCCGCCCGGCCTCGGCCAGCAGCTCGTGCACCAGCGGCACGATGCGCGTCGAGGCCTGGGCCCCACCCTCTTCCTCGCGCAGGAACAGCTTGCCGTCCGCTGCCAGGGCCAGGGCCAGGCTTTCGGTGGCGCTGTCCAGGGCGAGCAGGACGGCCACGGTCAGAACGGGTTGTTCTTGGCCCGCGAGATGGCCAGGTTGGCGAGCTGGGTGTGCACGCCCGGGCTGATCAGCTTGGGCGTGGCCCACATCCAGGTCGTCGCCGAGGACTGGGGCAGCAGCGTGTTGGTCGTGCAGTTCTGCGGCGCGATGCCGACGATGCAGGCTGCGTCGACGACGTCGGTCATGCCGTAAAGGCTCGGATAACGCGCCATCGACTGGCTGGTCTCGTCGAACAGCACCAGGCCGATCATGCGGCCGTCGTTGATCAACGCGACGCGCATCGCGACATTGAAGGCGTTGGTGATGTCGCTGATCAGCTGGGCTCGATCGACGTCCACGTGGGCGGAGCGCTCGGCAATGGCGTAGGGCGAGACGCCCATGTCGGGCAGCGTCGTGACGACGACCTTGCCGCCGGCCTGGGCGATGCGGTTGATCTGCTGGCCGAGCTGGGTACCGCGCGTCTGGGCCTGCGCGATCAGGGCGTCGCGGCTCTGCGCCGGGAAGTCGCTGTAGAGCTCGAGGATGTCGTTGACCCCGATGAACACCATCACCAGGTCATTGCTGCTGAAGTAGTTGACCGACAGATGCTGATCGATCGCGTTCTGCAGATCCTGCACCTTGGCGCCGGCCGTGGCATACAGGATGCCCTTGGGCGTCGCGTTGTGGCTCGGGTCGCACTGCGGGAAGGCCAGCAGGAAGGCCGCGGCGAGCTGCTGGATCCAGATCGGGTTGATCGTGCAGTCGATCTGGCTGGTCGTCGAATTGATGCCGTTGATGCCGTACTTGATGCCCTGCGACGTGATGATGCTCATCTCGTCGCCGAAGGCGATCACGCGCGTCGGCGCAAAAGGCTGGATCTGCGAACCACCGCCACCGCAGGCGCCCAGTGCCGTCAGGGCCAGGGCGGCCAACAGCCGACGCCCCCAGCGGCTTGCGCCGTGCTTGAAACTCTTCATGAACACTCCGTACATACGAAACCTTCGCCCTCAACCCGCATGAGCAGCCGCCGCGCGCCTGAGGCGGTCGCGCACGCCATCCCAGTCGCTGCCCGGGGGTGGGCTCTCGATCCAGATCTCGCGGGCGCCGGCCGCATCGAGCTCGCGCAGCGCGGCGAACAATTCATGCGCCGCGGCTGCAGCCGTCTCGGGCATGCGCCGCGCCAGCGGGCCGGACGGCACCAGGGGCGAGCGCGAATATACCGCCACCCCGTCAAGCCTCTGTTGCCGCGCCAGGCGTTCGGCCAGCGCGGCGCTGTCGAACAGGCGCACCGGCGCGCTCGGCGCGTAATGGGCTTCGAGCGTGCCGGAGGCGCGCGGCGCCTGGGCGTCCGGCGCGCGCAGCGGCTCGCCCAGCACCGCCTCGATGCGCTCGGGCGTGATGAGGCCCGGGCGCAGCAGCGCCGCATGGCCGCGGCTGCAGTCGACGATGCTCGACTCGATGCCGACATCGCAGTCACCGCCATCCAGCACGAGCAGCTCGGCACCAAATTCCTCGGCCACATGGGCCGCTCGCGTCGGGCTGACGCGCCCGAAGCGGTTGGCGCTGGGCGCGGCCACGCCGGGCACGCCCAGCGCGCTGGCGGCGACCAGCACCGCATGCGCCAGCGGATGGGCGGGGCAGCGCAGGCCGATCGTGTCCTGCCCACCCGCGGCAGCGGCGGCAATGCCCGGCCTGCGCGGCACGATGACGGTCAGCGGGCCGGGCCAGAAGGCGTCGATCAGCCGGCGCGCCTGCGGCGGCAGCTCGGCCGCGAAGGCTTGTGCGCCTGCCGCGTCGCTGACGTGCACGATCAGCGGATGATCGGCGGGCCGGCCTTTGGCGGCGAAGATCTTGGCGACCGCCGCGTCGTCGTCGGCGCGCGCCGCGAGGCCATAGACCGTTTCGGTCGGCAGGGCCGCAAGCTCGCCCGCGGCCAGCGCGCTGGCGGCACGGGTGATCGAGGCGGGATCGCGTCCGTCGAGGATCATGGCCAGGGCGTGTGCTGCTTCACCACTCGGCCGGCAGGCCGAGGATCTGCGCCGCACGGCGCGCGATCGCTTGGGCCTCGTCGCCGGTGGCGGCCGTGATGTTGAGGTGGCCCATCTTGCGGCCCGGCCGCGCGCTCGTCTTGCCGTAGAGATGCAGGTGCGTGCCCGGCAGCGCGAGGACCGCCGCCCAGTCCGGACTGCGCTCGCGGCCTGCGGCGTCGAACCAGAGATCGCCGAGCAGGTTGAGCATCACGGCCGGCGAATGCAGGCGCGGCGTGCGCAGCGGCAGGCCGGTCATGGCACGCACCTGGAGCTCGAACTGCGAGACATCGCAGGCGTCCAGCGTGTAGTGGCCGGAGTTGTGCGGGCGCGGCGCCATCTCGTTGACGACGAGGCGGCCGTCGGCCAGCAGGAAGAACTCGACGCACAGCACGCCGACGTAGTTCATCGACGCGGCGATGCGCGCGGCGGCAGCGGCGGCTTCGGCCTGCTGCGCGGCCGACAGGCCCGGCGCGGGCACTTCGGTCACGGCGAGGATGCCGTCGCGATGCAGGTTCTGCTGGACCGGGAACTGGACGACCTCGCCCGCCGCGTTGCGCGCGACGATGACCGAGCATTCGAGCGCCAGCGGCAACAGCGCCTCCAGCACGCAGGCGACGCGGCCGAGCTGGGTCCAGGCGGCAGCCAGCTCTTCACGCGTCGTGACGCGCTTCTGGCCCTTGCCGTCGTAGCCCATGCGGGCCGTCTTGAGGATGCCGGGCAGCAGCGTGTCGGCCACGGCGGCCAGGTCGGCCTCGGTCTCGATCACGGCGTGCGGGGCACAGGCGACGCCGCTGGCCTCGAAATGAGCCTTCTCGCGGGCGCGGTCCTGGCAGATCGCGACGGCGCTGCCGGCCGGCGCCACGGGAATGCGCGCGGCCAGGCGATCGAGCGCCGCGGCCGGCACGTTCTCGAACTCGGTCGTGACGGCGGCGCAGCGCGCGGCGAGCAGGTCGAGCGCCGCTTCGTCGAGATAGTCGGCCTGCACGTGCTCGTGGGCGATCAGGCCGGCGGGGCTGGCCGGGTCCGGGTCGAGCACGACAGTGCGATAACCCAGCGCATGAGCGCTGGCCAGGAACATGCGGCCGAGTTGGCCGCCGCCGAGCACGCCGAGCGTCGCCTCGCCAGGCAGGATCATCACTTCAGGTCCGCGCTCATGGCCCGCGCGGCTTCGGTCTGGCGGGCGCGGAAGGCTTCGAGCTTGGCCAGCAGCGCCGGGTCCTCGGCCGCCAGCATGGCCACGGCGAACAGCGCCGCGTTGCCGGCGCCGGCCGTGCCGATGGCGAAGGTCGCGACCGGCACGCCCTTGGGCATCTGGACGATGGAATGCAGGGAATCGACGCCTTGCAGATGACGGCTCGCCACAGGCACGCCGAGCACGGGCACGGTCGTCTTGGACGCGAGCATGCCGGGCAGGTGGGCCGCGCCGCCGGCGCCGGCGATGATGGCGCGCAGGCCGCGGCCTTGCGCGGCCTCGGCGTAGGCGAACATGTCGTCGGGCATGCGATGGGCCGAGACCACGCGCGCTTCATGCGCGATGCCGAACTCGGCGAGAATGTCGGCCGCGTGCTTCATGGTCTCCCAGTCGCTGCTGGAACCCATGACCACGCCGACTTTGGGCTGGAGCTCGTCTTGCACGGGGGTCCGAAAGTCTGGGGTTGCAAAGCCTTGAATTGTAGGCGGCGACCGCCATCATCCCTTTTGAGCCTTCATTCCGCCGTTTTCCCCCGCCCATGATCGACATCACCCTAGCGAATTTCGAAGCCGAGCTGATCCAGGGCTCCATGACACAGCCCGTGCTGCTCGACATCTGGGCGCCGTGGTGCGGCCCCTGCAAGCAGCTCGGCCCGGTGCTTGAAAAGCTCGAGACGGCCTACGCCGGCCGCTTCACGCTGGCCAAGCTCAACAGCGACGAGGTGCCCGAGATCGCCACGCAGCTGAGCCAGATGTTCGGCGTGCGCTCGATCCCCTTCTGCGTGCTGTTCTCGCAGGGCCAGCCGGTCGACGGCTTCGTCGGCGCGCTGCCCGAGGCCCAGGTGCGCGAGTTCCTCGACCGCCACGTGCCCACGGGCGAGATGCTCGAGGCGGCCGACGAGCTCGCCGAGGCCGAGGCGCTGGTCGCCGAGGGCGATCTCGAAGCGGCGCTGACGCACCTCGCGCAGGCCGTCGAGGCCGATCCATCCAACGAGGCCGCGCGCTTCGACTACGTACGCGCCCTGCTCGAGCTGGGCCTGCTGCAGGACGCCATGGCGGCCTTCGCGCCGGTGGCCGCGCAAGCCGCCGACACGATCACGCCGCATGCGCGCTTCGCAGCGCTGGCCGCGTGGATCGCCGCCGTCGAGGCGGCCGCGTCGGCGGATCGCGGTGCTGTCGAAGAAGCGATCCAGGCCAACAAGCGCGATTTCGCGGCGCGCTTCCTGCTCGCGCAGACGCGCGTCGCCGCGCAGGACTTCACCGGCGCGATGGACGAGCTGCTCGAAATCATCATGCGCGACAAGGCCTGGAACGGCGAGGCTGCGCGCAAGCTCTACGTGGCAATCCTGGAGCTGCTGACCAAGCCAGCCCCCAAGGCCCAGGCGGCCGAGGCCAAGGGCACGCTGGAGCTGTCGGGCCGCTCGGCCGTGCCCGCGGGCGACCCGGTCATCGACCAGTACCGCCGCAAGCTCAGCATGGCGCTGTTCTAAGCAAGCCAGTCGGCGGGCGGCTGCTCCAGGCCCGCGGCGTCCAGTGCGCCGCGCCACTGGCCCTGCTGGCGCTCGAACTCGGCCCAGCAATCGCTTGCGTACTGCGCGTGCTCGCGCTGCAGTCCGGCATCGCCGAGCAAGCCAAAAATCTGCGCCAGGCGCGTGTGCGTGGCCGCACGATCGTCGATGTCGCAACCCTCGCCGAGCTGCGCCACCGCGCGGCCGGCCTGGACGCGAGCCTGGTCGACGTCGTCGAGGCTGGCGCAGCACCAGGCCAGGTCCGCGATCATCCCCGCGCCGTGCTGGGCCAGGATGTAGCTCAGTGCGTTGGGCAGGTGCTGGACGAACAGCTCCCGCGCTTCGGCGTACTGCTCCTGGGCGACGAGCAGCTGCGCCCGCAGCAGCGGCGTGAGGTCCGCCCAGGCCGAGCTGCCTATTGCCGCGTCGTAGTGCGTGACCGACTCGACGTCGACCAGCGTCCGGCTCACCGGCACCTCGGGCGCATGCAGATTCGCGTGGCGCAGCCGCACCGCGCGTCGTTCCGCCATGTTGTAGAGCAGCGCCGACAGGCTGGCCTCGTCGCCGTCGAGCGTGGCCTGGCGATGCGCGCTGCGGTACCAAGCCTGCGCGGGCGCCGAGGCTCCGGCGAAGTCGTGTGCCATGCCGACGACCATCGCGAGCCGGAAGCGCGGCCCGTGCAGCGCCGGGCCGGCCAGGTCCTGGGTCGCACGGGCATAGCCGATGAGCGCGTCGAGGTCATGGCGCACGTAGGCGAGCTGCGCCAGCCAGGCCAGCGCCATCGTCTGCAGCGTGGTTTCACCAGCAGCCGCGGCGAGATCGGCGGCGCCGAGCAGCTTGTCGACCGGCCGGCTCGCCAGGTCGCCGAAGTAACTGGAAACGCCTTCCGCGAACTGCAGCCAGGCCGACAGGCGCGGGCTCGCCACTTGGAAAGCCTGTCGATGCAGCGCGGCGAGATCGTCGCGCGCCAGGTCATTGAAGCCGTGCCGCACCAGCAGCACCGCGCGTTCGGCACGCAGGCACGCGGCGTCGATCGGGTCGCGCGCGGCGCGGATGGCCTCGTCGAGGCCGCGCAGCCGGCGCGATCGTGCGGACAGGGCCGATTGCTTCACGAATCGCGCCTCGTGCAATCGCGCCCGCGTCAGCCGGTCAGGCGCTCGAGCGCCTCGCGGTACTTGGCGGCCGTCTGCTCGGCGACCTCGGCCGGCAGCGCCGGCGGCGGTGCGACCTTGCCCCAGGGCTTGCCGTCGACCTGCGCCTGCTCGAGCCAGTCGCGCAGGTACTGCTTGTCGAAGCTCGGCGGGTTGCTGCCGACGGCGTAGCTCTCGGCCGGCCAGTAGCGCGAGGAGTCGGGCGTGAGCACTTCGTCCATCAGCGTGAGCGTGCCGTCGGCATCGAGGCCGAACTCGAACTTGGTGTCCGCGATGATGATGCCCTTGGTCAGGGCGTAGTCGGCGGCGCGCTTGTAGAGGGCGATGGCGATGTCGCGCACGCGCTCGGCCATGTCGCGGCCGATCAGCTCGGCGCAGCGCTCGAAGTCGATGTTCTCGTCGTGCTCGCCCATCTCGGCCTTGGTGGCCGGCGTGAAGATGGGCTCGGGCAGCTTCTCGGCATTGCGCAGGCCCGGCGGCAGCGCGACGCCGCAGACCTTGCCGGACTCGCGGTACTCGGCCCAGCCGCTGCCGGCCAGGTAGCCGCGCACGACGGCCTCGATGGGCAGGGGCTTGAGGCGCTTGACCAGCATGGCACGCTCGCGCACCTGCTCGACCTCGTCGGGCGCGACGACCGACAGCGGGTCCTCGCCCGTCAGGTGGTTGGGCACGATGCCGTCGAGCTTGTCGAACCAGAACAGCGCCATCTGCGTGAGCAGCGCGCCCTTGCCGGGGATCGGCTCGGCCATGATGACGTCGAAGGCCGAGATGCGGTCCGAGGCGACCATCAGGATGCGGTCGCTGCCGACGGCGTAGTTCTCGCGGACCTTGCCGCGGGCGATCAGGGGCAGGGATTTCAGCGAGGAAGTGTGCAGTGCGGTGCTCATGGAATCAGGCTCGGTCCGGAGCCTGGATTCTAGAGGGCCTCGCCCGCCACGCCTCGCCTGGATGCTTACTGGACCTGTTGCGCGAGCTCGCCGCGCGCGTACGCAGCAGCCGTGTCGACCAGCGTGCGCGGCTGGATCTTGCCGGCCTGGCCTTCGCAGCCGAATTCGACGTAGCGCTGCCTGCAGACTTCCAGCGCGGCCTGGCGCGCCGGCTTGAGCCATTCGCGCGCGTCGAACTTGTCGGGGTTCTCGACCAGGAACTTGCGCACGGCGCCCGTCATGGCCAGGCGGATGTCGGTGTCGATGTTGATCTTGCGGACGCCGTATTTGATGGCTTCCTGGATCTCCTCGACCGGCACGCCGTAGGTCTCCTTCATCTTGCCGCCGTACTGGTTGATCTGCGCCAGCAGCTCCTGCGGCACGCTCGACGAGCCGTGCATGACGAGGTGGGTGTTGGGGATGCGCGCGTGGATTTCCTTGACGCGGCCGATGGCGAGGATGTCGCCCGTGGGCTTGCGGCTGAACTTGTAGGCGCCGTGGCTGGTGCCGATGGCGATGGCCAGCGCGTCGAGCTGGGTGCGCTTGACGAAGTCGGCGGCCTGCTCGGGGTCGGTCAGCAGCTGGTCGTGCGTCATCACCGCGTCGGTGCCGTGGCCGTCTTCCTTGTCGCCCTGCATGGTCTCGAGCGAACCGAGGCAGCCGAGCTCGCCCTCGACCGTCACGCCCAGCGCATGGGCCATGTCCACGACCTTGCGGGTCACGTCGACGTTGTAGTCGTAGCTGGCGATGGTCTTGCCGTCGGCTTCGAGCGAACCGTCCATCATCACCGAAGAGAAGCCCAGGCCGATAGCGCCGCGGCAGACGTCCGGGCTCTGGCCGTGGTCCTGGTGCATGACCAGCGGGATGTGCGGGTAGGCTTCGACGGCGGCCTGGATCAGGTGCTTGATGAAGCTCTCGCCGGCGTATTTGCGCGCGCCGGCCGAGGCCTGCAGGATGACCGGCGCATTGACCTCGTGCGCGGCGGCCATGACGGCCTGGACCTGCTCGAGGTTGTTCACGTTGAAGGCCGGAATGCCGTAGCCGTGCTCGGCGGCGTGGTCCAGCAGCTGGCGCATGGAGACGAGTGCCATGGGAAATCCCCGGGGAAGTTAAGAATCCTGAGGCGCAGCGTACTCCGAATCGAGTCCGTAACCGCGCCGTAACTGGCGGCATTCTAGGCGTGCGGTCGTGCGGCGCCGCGGTGCTAGAGATCGCTGTCGACGACGGTCTTGATCTCTCGAGCCATGGCCCGCAGGCCGACATTGACGAGCCTGAGGTGGCCGGCCAAGACCGGCCGTTTCTTTGCCACCGCGAAGTAGATGCCGCCTTCGTTGAGCGGCGGGCGCTGCACCACGAAGCGATCGGCCGGCGGCGCGAGCACGGCCAGGCGCTGCTCCACGATGGCCGCGTCGGCCGTACGGTGCGTGAACAAGGTGCCGTCGCAGCGGCCGGCCAGCATCATGCGCAGCACGGCGTCGTAGCCGAGGTCGGCCTCGACCACCTGAAATTCGCGGCCGATCATGCCGTTGAGCGGCTCATCGAGCGTGAAGCCGCGGCGCTTGCACAAGGTGCGCCACTTGATGCCTTCCAGGCCCGGCGAGGCCTGAGGCTGCCCGGCCGGCACCACGAGCCAGACATGGCGGGCGAAGACCTGGTCGCTGTAGTCGAGGATGCGCTCGCGTTCAGGCGTACGCGACACGCCCCAGGCCATCGACTCGCCATCGGTCAGCATGGTCATGAGCCGCGGCCAGGGCACTTGCGTGATCTTCCAGTCGAAGCCGCCGCCGTCGGCAACGAGCTTGAGCAGCGGCGTGACGAAGGCCATGTTCGCCTGCTCGGCGACCAGCAGCGGCACCAGGGGCCGCGGGGTCGCAAGTGCCGGCCCCGCCAGGCCGACCAGGCCCAGGAGGCATTGCCGCCGCCCCAGCTTTATTGCGCTCGCCACGCTGCCGCCCTCCTCCGTCCATTTGCCGCAAGCCGGCACACGGCCAGCTCACGGCAATCGTACGAAAACGCGGGCGCGCTGGCTCAGGCGACGCGGCAGACCTTGAGCATGTTGGTGCCGCCCGGGTAGCCCATCGGCTCGCCGCAGGTGATGGCGTAGGTATCGCCCGGCATCAGCACGCCGCGCTCGACGAGCAGGCGCTCGGCTGCGGCCAGCGCGGCGTCGCGGTCGTCGAAGCGCTGCATCAGCAGCGACTGCACATTGCGGTAGGCGCACATCTTGCGCTGGCTGAGCTGCTGCGTCGTCAGCGCGACGATCGGCACCTTGATGCGGTGGCGACTCATCCACAGCGCGGTCGAGCCGGATTCCGTCAGCGCCACGATGGCCTTGCAGCCGAGGTGGTAGGCCGTGAACAGCGCGCCCATGGCGATGCTTTGGTCGATGCGGCCGAAGGTGCGGCCGGTGAAGTCGGTGTCGAGGTTGACGTCCTCGGCGCGCTCGGCCTCGAGCGCGATGGCGGCCATCTGCTCGATGGTCTCGACCGGGTACTTGCCGGCGGCCGTCTCGGCGCTGAGCATGACGGCATCGGTGCCGTCGAGCACGGCGTTGGCGACGTCGGAGACCTCGGCGCGCGTGGGCACCGGGTTCTGGATCATGCTTTCCATCATCTGCGTCGCGGTGATGGCGATCTTGTCCATCTCGCGGGCCAGCTTGATCATGCGTTTCTGCAGCGCCGGCACGGCGGCGTTGCCGACTTCGACGGCGAGGTCGCCGCGCGCGACCATGATGCCGTCGCTGGCCTTGAGGATGGCCTCGAGGTGCGGAATGGCTTCGCTGCGCTCGATCTTGGCGATCAGGCCGGGCTTGTGGCGCCACGGCTCGCCGGCGACGTTGGCGAGCTGGCGCGCCATTTCCATGTCGGTGGCGTTCTTGGGGAAGCTCACGGCCAGGTATTCGCACTGGAAGCTCATCGCGGTCTTGATGTCTTCCATGTCCTTGGCCGTCAGGGCCGGCGCGGTCAGGCCACCGCCCTGCTTGTTGATGCCCTTGTTGTTGGACAGCTCGCCGCCGATCTTGACGATGGTGTGGACCTGCGAGCCGCGCACCGCGTCGACGGTCAGCACGAGCAGGCCGTCGTTGAGCAGCAGGGTGTCGCCGGGCTTCACGTCGCGCGGCAGTTCCTTGTAGTCCAGGCCCACAGCGTGCTCGTCGCCGAGCTCGGTGCGGTCGGCGTCGAGCACGAAGGGCGTGCCGTTGATCAGCTCGATCTTGCCGTTGGCGAACTTGCCGACGCGGATCTTCGGGCCCTGCAGGTCGGCCATGATGGCCACTTCCTTGCCAGCGGCCTTGGCCGCTTCGCGGACCATGGCGGCGCGGTCGATGTGGTCCTGCGCCTTGCCGTGCGAGAAGTTCAGGCGCACCACGTCGACGCCGGCGCGGATCATGCGCTCGAGCACCTCGGGCGACGAAGAGGCGGGGCCGAGCGTGGCGACGATTTTGGTGGAACGGGTCATGGGCTTGTCTCGCAGCATCCTTGTGATGCCGGCGATTATGGGACGCCCAACCCGCGACAGGCCGGTTTCGTCGGGTTACTTTGCGCGGCGCTGGCCGCGCGCCCTATTTGGCGACCGCGTCGGCTACGGCGAGCGCCGTCATGTTGACGATGCGGCGCACGGTCGCCGACGGCGTCAGGATGTGCACCGGCTTGGCGGCGCCGAGCAGCATGGGACCGACCGTCTTGCCGCTGCCCGAGCTGATCTTGAGCACGTTGAACAGGATGTTCGCGGCGTCCAGCGTCGGCAGCACCATCAGGTTGGCCGCACCCTTGAGGCGGCTCGACGGCAGGAATGCATCGCGCACCGATTGCGACAGCGCCGCGTCGCCGTGCATCTCGCCCTCGCATTCGACGTCGGGATGGGCGGCCGAGAACAGCTCGAAGGCACGGCGCATCTTGAGCGCCGACGGGCGCTTGCTCGAGCCGAACATCGAATGCGAAACAAAGGCCAGCTTGGGCGGCAGGCCGAAGCGGCGCAGCTCCTCGCTGGCCAGCGCGGCAATCTCGGCCAGGGTCTCGGCGTCCGGGTTCTCGTTGACGTAGGTGTCGGTGATGAACAGCGTGTGGCTGTCCATCATCACCGCGTTCATGGTGGCGAAATGCTTGGCGCCCGGGCGCAGGCCGACGAGGTCGACGACGTGTTCCATGTGCGCATCGAAGCGGCCGAGCATGCCGCACAAGAGCGCGTCGGCGTCGCCGAGCTGCAAGGCCAGGCAGCCGATCGCCGTCGACGAGCGGCGCACCACGGCCTTGGCCATCTCGGGCGTGACGCCGTTGCGGCCCATGACGCGGTGATAGGCCTCCCAGTACTGGCGGAAGCGCGCGTCGTTGTTCGGGTCGATGACGTCGACGCCCTCGCCGATGCGCAGGCGCAGGCCGGCGCGCTCGATGCGCATGCGGATGACCTCGGGCCGGCCGATCAGCGTGGGCTGCGCGAGGCCCTCGTCGAGCGCGATCTGGACGGCGCGCAGCACGCGCTCGTCCTCGCCCTCGGCGTAGATGACGCGCTTGGGCGCGGCCTTGGCGGTGGCGAAGACCGGGCGCATGAACATGCCGGTCTGGTAGACGAAGCGGCTCAGGTCCTGGCGGTAGGCGTCGAGGTCGCCGATCGGGCGCGTCGCCACGCCGGACGCGTGCGCGGCCTCGGCCACGGCCGGCGCGATGCGCAGGATCAGGCGGGCATCGAAAGGCTTGGGGATCAGGTAGTCGGCGCCGAAGCTCAGGTCCTGGCCCGGATAGGCGGCGGCGACCTCGTCACTGGTCTCGGCCTTGGCCAGCGCGGCGATCTCGCGCACGCAGGCCAGCTTCATCTGCTCGGTGATGCGCGTCGCGCCGCAGTCGAGCGCGCCGCGGAAGATGTAGGGGAAGCACAGGACGTTGTTGACCTGGTTCGGATAGTCCGAACGCCCCGTCGCAATCAGGCAGTCGGGCCGCGCGGCCTTGGCAAGTTCCGGCCGGATCTCCGGCTCGGGATTGGCCAGGGCCAGGATGATCGGCTTGTCGGCCATGGTCTTGACCATCTCGGGCGTCAGCACGCCGGCGGCCGAGCAGCCGAGGAAGACGTCGGCGCTGGCAATGACTTCGCCGAGCGTGCGTGCGTCGGTGCGCTGGCAGTAGCGCTGCTTGCTCTCGTCGAGCTTGTCGCCACGGCCTTCGCGGATCACGCCCTTGGAGTCGACGGCATACACGTTCTCGCGCTTGAGGCCCAGGCCGACCATGAGGTCCAGGCAGGCGATGGCCGCCGCGCCCGCGCCCGAGGCCACGAGCTTGACCGCGCCGATGTCCTTGCCGACGAGCTCCAGCGCATTGATCAGCGCCGCCGCGCTGATGATGGCCGTGCCGTGCTGGTCGTCGTGGAAGACGGGAATGTTCATGCGCTCGCGCAGCTTCTGCTCGATGTAGAAGCACTCGGGCGCCTTGATGTCTTCGAGATTGACGCCGCCGAGCGTCGGTTCGAGCGCCGCGATGATGTCGACGAGCTTGTCCGGGTCGCGCTCGGCGAGTTCGATGTCGAACACGTCGATGCCGGCGAACTTCTTGAACAGGCCGCCCTTGCCTTCCATCACCGGCTTGGCCGCGAGCGGGCCGATGTCGCCCAGGCCCAGCACGGCCGTGCCGTTGGTGACGACGCCGACGAGGTTGCCGCGCGCCGTGTACTCGGCCGCGAGGTTCGGGTCGCGCTCGATGTCCAGGCAGGGATAGGCCACGCCGGGCGAGTAGGCGAGCGAGAGGTCGCGCTGGTTGGACAGCGGCTTGGTCGGCGTCACCGAGACCTTGCCGCGCGTCGGGCTGCGGTGATAGTCCAGCGCGGCCTCGCGCAGCGCAGCCTCGGCCGGGCTCAGCGGCGCGTTGCTCTTCTTTTCCATGCTTGTCTCCTCGGGGTACGGCGGGCGGCCAGCTTACTCCCGAAGATCTGCGCCCGCGATGCCTTGGGCTTTGCCCGACATGCAAGAAAAGCAGGGGCCCGCCCCGTGTTTTGCGCTAGGCAGACGCCAGCGCGGCAAGCCTCACCGCGCCGGGGCGCTGGCCGTCAGCCGGCCGCGCGCTTGGCCAGGATTTCGAAGGCCGGCAGCGTCTTGCCCTCGAGCACTTCGAGGAAGGCGCCGCCGCCGGTGGAGATGTAGCCCACGTCCTTGTCGATGCCGTACTTGGCGATGGCCGCGAGCGTGTCGCCGCCGCCGGCGATCGAGAAGGCGCTGCTTGCAGCAATGGCACGCGCGATCGTCTCGGTGCCGTGCGCGAAGGCGTCGAACTCGAACACGCCGACCGGGCCGTTCCAGACGATGGTGCCGGCCGCCTTGAGCTGTTCGGCCAGCAGGGCTGCGGTCTTGGGGCCGATGTCGAGGATCAGGTCGTCGTCGGCGACGTCGGTAGCGGCCTTGACGGTCGCCGGCGCATCGGCGGCGAAGGCCTTGGCAGTGACGACGTCCACGGGAATCGGCACCTCGGCGCCACGCGCCTTCATCGACTCGATCACGGCCTTGGCCTCGCCGACGAGGTCCGGCTCGGCCAGCGACTTGCCGATCTTCAGGCCCGCGGCCAGCAGGAAGGTGTTGGCGATGCCGCCACCGACGATGAGGCCATCGACGTTCTTGGACAGCGACTGCAGGATGGTCAGCTTGGTCGAGACCTTGGAGCCGGCGACGATGGCGACGAGCGGGCGCTTCGGGTTGGCGAGCGCCTTGCCGATGGCGTCGATCTCGGCCGCGAGCAGCGGGCCAGCGCAGGCCACCGGCGCGAACTGCGCGAGGCCGTAGGTCGTGCCCTCGGCGCGGTGGGCAGTGCCGAAGGCGTCGTTGACGTAGATGTCGCAGAGCTTGGCCATCTTGCGGGCCAGCTCCTCGCTGTTCTTCTTCTCGCCCTTGTTGACGCGGCAGTTCTCGAGCAGCACGACCTGGCCCGGCGCGACCTCGACGCCATCGACCCAGTTGGCCACGAGCGGCACCGGGCGGCCGAGCAGCTCGGCCATGCGCGCGGCCACGGGCGCGAGCGAGTCCTCGGGCTTGAACTCGCCCTCGGTAGGACGGCCCAGGTGCGAGGTGACCATCACCGCGGCGCCCGCGTCCAGCGCCAGCTTGATGGCCGGCACGGAAGCGCGGATGCGCGTGTCCTCGGTGATGCGGCCGTCGTCGTCCTGCGGCACGTTGAGATCGGCGCGGATGAAGACACGCTTGCCGGCGACTTGGCCGTTGGCGACGAGATCGGTGAAACGCAGGACGTTCATGGTGCGAGGAAAGTGTTGGGCTTGAGAAGGTACGGAAGGAACAGCAAGGCGCGAGCTTACCAACCGAGCGTGAGGCGCAGCAGCATCATGACGGCGGTGCCGCTGAGGATGGTGCCGAGGATGCCGCGGCGCCAGAAGTAGTAGGCCGCGCCCGCCGCCGCCGCGAACAGGCGCGCGTCGCGCCAGGTCGTGATCAGCGCGCCGTCGCTCATGACCGTCTGCGGCACGACCACGGCCAGCAGCGCCGCCAGGGGCGCGTAGCGCAGGCCTTGGCGCAGCCAGCCGGGCAAGGGCAGCTCGCGGTCGGGCAGCAGGAAGAACGCGCGCGTGACGACGGTGATGATCGTCATGCCCACCGTGGCAAGGAGGATCTCCCAGGGGCTCATCGCGCCGCCTCTTGCGCCGGTGCTGGCCGCCACCGTTCGACCGCCAGGCCCGCAACGACCGCCGCGGCGATGGCGGCGACCACGTTGAGGTGCAGCGGCAGGCCATAGGCCGCCACCGCAGCGCAGCCGGCGACGATGCCGGCGATCCAGGTGTCGAGTCCGCGCATCAGCGACAGCGCCAGGCCCAGCAAAGCCAACACGCCGGCAAAGCCGATGCCCCACTCGGTCGGGATCGCATTGGCCGCCAGGATGCCGGCGAGTGCCGGGACCTGCCAGGACAGGTAGTTGGTGATGGCGCCGCCCCAGAAATAGGGCAGCTGTTCGGGTTGGAACTTCGCCTCGGGAAAGCGGTGGAAGAAGGCCACGTAGTTGAGGTCGGCGGCGAAGTAGCTCATCCAGATGCGCCTGGCGCGCGGCAGATGGCCGAAGACCTGCCGCCATTGCGCGCTGAAGATCACGAAGCGCAGGTTCACGCAAAAGGCGGTGGCCCAGAGCACCCACAACGGCGCGTTGCTGTTGATCAGCGGCAGCGCCGCGAGCTGGGCCGAGCCACCGTAGACGAGGATGCTCATGATCAGCGCCTGCCAGACCGGCAGCCCGGCCTTGACCATGGTGACGCCGGTGACCATGCCCCAGGCGGCGATGCCCAGGTTGATGCCCATCATTTCGCGCGCGCCGCGCTGGAATTCCGGGTCGCGCGTGTAAAGAAAAAAGCCCATCGGACGATTGTCCTATGGGCCCGCCGACACATCGGCAAGAGAAGCCGGCTGCTGGCGCCGGCCGCTGAGGGTAAGCGTTATCGACCTGCTGCGATCAGTCCAGCTTCTTCACGCGGCCGCTGCCGGCGATCGAGGTGGAGACGACGGGCGCCCCGTGGTAGCTGACATCACCTTCGCCGGCCACCGAGACGTGCAGGGTCTTGTTCGCGCGCACCAGGGCATCGCCCGAGCCGGCGATGGAGATCTTGACGTCGTCCGCGGCAAAGTCCGGCGCCTTGATGTCGCCCGAGCCGCTGACCGAGATCTTGAACTGGCCCGCATGGCCGGCCGCCTTGACGTCGCCGCTGCCGGAGACCGAAAGGCCCAGGCTGTCCGCCTCGAGCTGTTCGAAGTTCAGGTCGCCCGAGCCGGAGATCGAGGCGCTGACATCGCCGCCCTTGATGGCGCCTACCTTGATGTCGCCGGAGCCCGAAATGCTGATCGAGCGCAGCGTCGGCATGTCCAGCGTGATCTGCGGCGTGCCCGTCGGGTGCAGGTTGTAGCCGCGCTTGGTGCCGATCTCGAGCGTGCGGCCGTGGCCCTTGTCGACGATGCGCGTCTCGATATAGGGCAGCAGGTTGGCGTCGGTCTTGAGTTCGACGTGGTTACCGGCGGCCTGGCGCACCGTGACCTTGAAATCGCCGGCCAGCGAGACACCGTCGAAGGCGCCCACGTCGCGCTGCTCGGCCGTCACCTGGCCGGAACCGTCGACGCGCTCGCCGCCGAAAGGCCAGGCGTGGGCCAGGTTCACGGCGGCGACGAGGCCGGCGGCGGTCAGGGCGAGGGCGATGCGGCGGGTCGGTGTCATGGGGCTCTCCGTTCGGTGGTTTTGCGATGCCGCGCATGATGCGGCGGCAAAACCACCCGGCCCAGCCAGCTGCGACAGACTGCAGATTTCAGGGAACGGGCCGCAGCTGGCTGCGGCCTAACGGCTTACTTCGACGAAGCCTTGTCGCTCTTGGCGCCGGACTTGGCGCCCTTGTCCGTGGCCTTGTCGACGATCTTGTCGTCCTTGCCGGACGAATCGCCGTCGCCACCCGAGGCATCGCTGCTGGCGGCGCTCGCCGTGGCAGGCGGGATGCCCTGGATGTTGTTGTCGCGCATGTACTGGTCCATCTCCTTCCAGCCCGAGAAGATGGCCGCCTTGCTGGCCTTGGGGTTCTGGGAGTAGCAGTCTTCCAGGGCGCGCATGGACTGGCGGCAGGCACTGCCGATGGCCTTGCCTTCGGCCGCGCGCGCAGCCTCGACCTTGGCCGGGGTGTCGATGCCGAGCTGGTCGCAGGCGGCCAGGGCCAGCGTCAGGGGGAGGAGCAGAACGAGGCGCTTCATCCTTCGTCTATCGGCTGGCGGGCGTCGAGCTTTAGCCTTCAGGCGCGCCGCGGCATGCCCATGAGCCGCTCGATGCGCTCGTCGGTCGGCGGGTGCGTGGCGAACAAGCCCGCAAGGCCGCCGCCCGAGAGCGGGTTCATGATCATCATCTGGGCCGTCTCGGGGTGGGCCTCGGCCGTGTCGAACGGCAGGCCTTGGGCGGCGCGATGGATCTTGGCCAGGGCCGAGGCCAGCGCCTCGGGATCGCCGGAGATTTCGGCACCGCCGCGGTCGGCCTCGAACTCGCGGGCGCGGCTGATCGCCATCTGGATCAGGCTGGCCGCGATCGGCGCGAGCAAGGCCACGAGGATGCCGGCCAGCGGGTTGGCCGGCCGCCCGTCTTCATCGCGGCCACCGAACCACATGGCCATGGTCGCCAGCGAGCCGATCGCGCCGGCCATGGTCGCGCAGATGGTGCTGGTCAGGATGTCGCGGTGCTTGACGTGGGCCAGCTCGTGCCCCATCACGCCGCGCAGTTCGCGCTCGCTGAGCATGCGCAGGATGCCGGTCGTCGCGGCCACGGCGGCGTGCTCGGGGTTGCGGCCCGTCGCGAAGGCGTTGGGCGCGTCCTCGTTGATCAGGTAGACCCGCGGCATCGGCAGGCCGGCGCGCTGCGCCAGGTCGCGCACGAGGCGGTAGAACTGCGGCGCGGAGGTCTCGTCGACCTCCTGCGCGTTGTACATCTTCAGCACCAGGGTGTCCGAGAACCAGTAGCTGAAGAAGTTGGCGCCCAGCGCGAGCAGCAGCGCCAGCATCATGCCGGCCTTGCCGCCGATCATGCCGCCGACGACCACGAACAGTGCCGTGATGGCCGCCATGAGCCCGGCCGTCTTCACCAGATTGAACATCGCTTGTACTCCGAGCGCCGCACCGGGGCGCTTTCCATCGCAGGTGGGGATGTGCAAGCCTACTTCAAGCGGCTTCGACCGTGCTTAAGCCTTGAAACGGGCACCGGCGGCGATCGGGAGCGCCTGCAGGAAGGCCGCGGCCGGCAGGCGCTTGCCGCCGGCGCGCTGCAGTTCGGTCAGGCGCAGGCCTTGTGCGCCGCAGGCGACGACGGGGCCGCGCTCGTCAACCGAGAGGACCGCGCCGGGCTCGCCGCTCGCCTCGACAAGCTCGCCGCGCCAGACCTTGATCGTCTCGTCGCCGAGCTCGGCCACGCCGCCCGGGAAGGGGTCGAACGCGCGCAGGCGGCGCTCGATCTGGGCGGCGCCTTGCGTCCAGTCGATGCGCGCCTCGGCCTTCTCGATCTTGTGGGCGTAGCACACGCCTTCGGCCGGCTGGACGACGCGCTGGAGGCTGGGCAGCTCGCGCAGCGCCCGCGTGATGAGGCCGGCGCCCTGCGCCGCCAGGCGATCGTGCAAGGTCGCCGTGGTGTCGGTCGGCGTGATGTCCAGGCGCTCGACGAGCAGCATGTCGCCGGTATCCAGCCCAGCATCCATCTGCATGATGGTGATGCCGGTTTCGGCGTCGCCCGCCTCGATGGCACGGTGGATGGGCGCGGCGCCGCGCCAGCGCGGGAGCAGCGAGGCGTGGATGTTGAGGCAGCCCAGGCGCGGCAGGTCCAGCACCCACTGCGGCAGGATCAGGCCGTAGGCCGCGACGACCATCACGTCGGGCCGCGCCGTCTCCAGGGCTGCACGCGCCACCGCCGCGTCGGCACCGAATCGGCCGTCGAGCCGCAGACCCTGCGGCTGCGCAACGCTAACGCCGTGTTTCAGCGCCAGCTGCTTGACGGGCGAGGCCTGCAGCTTCATGCCGCGACCGGCGGGACGATCGGGCTGGGTCAGGACCAGCGGAATCTCGAAACCGGCCTCGAACAAGGCGGCGAGCGCCGCAGCGGCGAACTCCGGCGTTCCGGCAAAGACGACGCGCATCGCCGCCTGCCCTCAGCGGGTCGTCTCGCGCGCCTTCTTGGCGAGCTTGGTCTTGATGCGGTCGCGCTTGAGCGGGCTGAGGTACTCGACGAAGACCTTGCCCAGCAGGTGATCCATCTCGTGCTGGACGCACACGGCCAGCAGGCCTTCGGCGTCGAACTCGTAGGTCTCGCCCTCGCGGTTGATCGCGCGCACCTTGACGCGCGTGTGGCGCGGCACCTTGTCGTAGATCTGCGGCACCGACAGGCAGCCCTCTTCGCCTTCGGTCATTTCCTCGCTGGTCTCGATGAGCTCGGGGTTGATGAGCACGCGCGGCGCGTCGCGCTCCTCGGAGGTGTCCATGACGACGACGCGCTCGTGCACGTCGACCTGCGTGGCGGCCAGGCCGACGCCGTCGGCCGAATACATGGTCTCGAGCATGTCGTCGACGAGCTGGCGGATGCGCGCGTCGACTTCGGCCACCGGCTTGGCGACGGTGTGCAGCTTGGGATCGGGATACTTCAGGATGTTCAGGATGGCCATTCGCCGGGGCGCCTGCGTCTTTGTGGACTCGACACAACGCCTGTTTGTAAGTGCTTGCAAGGGCGGCGCACTATTGCCTCCCGGTTCCGGCGTTTCATTGCGACGCCGGTGGAATGGGGGCAGAATCCGCCGCAGTTTCAGGGGGATTTTGACATCTCCGGCGCATTGCCGCTGGGGCCCCGCTCCCCCGTCATCCATCCGCTGTGTGGTCCCCTGCGGGGGAGAGAGAGCTCGATGCCCCTGCCAACGATCCGTCGCGCGACCCTGCCCGCCTGCCTGGCGCTGGCCTTCATCCCTGCCACGGTCGTCCAGGCCGCCACCTATCCCGTCACGCCGCAGCAGCGCGCCACGGCCGAACAGGTCGCCAAGGTCGGCGTGGCGGAGTCCGAGCTGGCGCCGGACGCGCCCGACACCTACACCATCAAGCGCGGCGACACGCTTTGGGACATCTCCAAGATCTTCCTGCGCAGCCCATGGCGCTGGCCCGAGCTGTGGGGCATGAACAAGGCGGAGATCGCCAATCCTCACCTGATCTACCCCGGCCAGGTACTGATGCTGGTGCGCCGCGACGGCCGCGCCCAGCTCCAGCTGGCTACGGCACAGACCGGCGCCCAGCCGGGCGTGGTCAAACTCTCGCCGAGCGTGCGTTCGTCGCCGGCCGACAACGGTGCCATCCCGCCGATCCCGCTCGAGCTGATCCAGCCCTTCCTGACCCAGGCCGTGGTGTTCGACACCGACGTGCTGTCCAAGGCGCCGCGCATCGTCGCCACGCCCGAGTCGCGCACGGTCCTCGGCAAGGGTGACATCGCCTACGCCAGCGGCGACTTCGGCGGCGCGTCCGACCTGCGCCTGTTCCGTGAGGCCAAGCCCATCCTCGACCCGTCGACGCATCAAGTGCTTGGCTACGAGGCCGCCTACGTCGGTGCGGCAGACCTGATCCGCGAAGGCGAAAGCCGCAAGGATGGCCGCGATGACGTCGTCGTCCCGGCCACGATCAAGATCCGCTCGGTGCGCCTGGAAGCCGGTGTCGGCGACCGCATCGCCCCGATGCCCGCGCAGGAGTTCATCCACTACGTGCCCCATGCGCCGGCCCAGCCGATCAGCGGCCAGATTGCCTCGGTCTACGGCGAATCGATCCGCGCCGGCCAGAACAACGTCGTCGTCATCAACCGCGGCGCCGACGAAGGCATGGAGCGTGGCGACGTGCTGGCACTCTGGAAGGATGGCCGCCGCGCCGTCGACACGACTGGCGAGCACAAGGTCGACCTCAAGCTGCCTGACGAGCGCAGCGGCATGCTGTTTGTCTTCCAGGTCTACAAGCACGCCTCCTACGCGCTGATCCTCTCGGCCTACGACGCCATCGAGATCGGCGACCGCTTCACCCAGCCCTGACGCTGCCACCACAAGGACGCGCTCGATGTTGGAGCGCCCTGAACTCGCCGCCTGGCTCCGCCTGCTCGAAACCCCGGAAATCGGGCGGGCTTCGGCACGCCGCCTGCTGACGCTGGCCGGCAGTCTCGAAGCTGCCCTGGAGCTCGCCGACGCACGGCTGTGCGAGGCGCTCGACGACGCGCAGCTCAAGGCCTGGCGCGCCGGCCCGCCCGACTTCGACGCTCTGGTCGATCGCAGCTGGGCTTGGCTCCAGGCAGACGCCGGCCATGACGTGCTCGTGCTGGGCGATCCCGACTACCCGGCACCCTTGCTCCAGACCGCCGACCCACCGCTGCTGCTGTGGCTGCACGGCCGCCGCGAACTGCTCGGGCGCACCATGCTGGCCATCGTCGGCAGTCGCTCCCCGACGGCGCAGGGCGCCGACAACGCCCGCGCCTTCGCCGGTGAGCTGGCGGCCGCCGGCCTGCTGATCGCCTCGGGCCTGGCGCTCGGCGTCGATGGTGCAGCCCACGAAGGCGCGCTGGCGCGCGGCGAACCCACACTGGCCGTCGTCGGCACGGGGCTGGATCGCATCTACCCGCGTACGAACGCCAAGCTGTGGCGGCGCATCGCCACCGAAGGGCTGATCGTCAGCGAATACGGGCTGGGCACGCCGCCGCTGGCGCCCAACTTCCCGCGCCGCAATCGCATTCTTGCGGGCATGGCGCGCGGCTGCCTGGTCGTCGAGGCGGCGCTGCAATCCGGGTCGCTGATCACGGCACGCCTCGCGGTCGAGGCCGGACGGGAGGTCTACGCAATCCCCGGCTCCATTCACTCGCCGCAAAGCCGCGGTTGCCATGCGCTGATCCGCCAGGGCGCCAAGCTCGTCGAGACGGCGGCCGACGTGCTTGAGGAGTTGCCGGCAGCTCCCACTGCGCCGCGGCATGGGACTGTCAATCCCGCGCCGCTGGCTGCCGGTCCACAGCGCGTGCTCGACCGCATGGGCTTCGATCCGGTCAGCTTCGACGACCTGCTCGCGCGCGCCACCGGCACGCCCGAGGAGCTTTCCGCCTGGTTGCTCGAGCTCGAACTCGACGGCCGCGTGGCACGGCTGGCGGGACAGCTATTTCAGCGCCGCGCATCGGCCTAGGCAAGTCCGGTAAAGCCCTGTTTCCGCACGGCATCTGCGGGCCATTGGTTTAAGGGGCGTCGAGTATCATGGCCGCATGTTCGACGTGCTGGTCTATCTCTACGAAACCTACTGGCGCCCGGATGCCTGCCCGGATCATGCCCAGCTGGCCCGCAAGCTGACCGCCGTCGGCTTCGAGAGCGAGGAGATCCAGGAAGCGCTGTCATGGCTGGAAGGCCTGGCCGATGCCGCCGAATCCCACCGCGGCGAGCAAGGCGCCGCCAGTTTGCGCGTCTATCAACCCAACGAAGTCGACCACCTCGGCGAGGCCTCGATCGGGTTCATCAGCTTCCTCGAGTCGGCCGGCGTGTTGCCGCCGCCGATGCGCGAGATGGTTGTCGACCGCGCCATGGCGATTCCCGGTGCGCCACTCGACCTCGAAGACCTCAAGATCATCGTCCTGATGGTCTTCTGGAGCCTGGGCGAAGAGCCGGACGCGCTCATCCTTGACGAGCTCTTCGTCGCACCGGAAGACCGGCTCATTCACTGAAATAGGGCTGTTCGGGCCGAGCGCTGGGCCGCTCCCGAGCCGGCCCGATAGGTTGCCTGCATGCAGCTCGATGCTGCTAGCAGGCCCGTCCCCTCGGGGGACCGACCAGACTTGCCCGCGTCCAGCGGGGCAAGAATGGGCGAGGGGCTCAAATCCTTTCAGGCCAGCAGCCGGCTCGGATCAGCTTCCAGCTTCTCCAGCGCGCTGCGCGTCGCCTTGACCGTGAGCGCCTCTTCCTGCGCCGGCTGGAGCAGCCCGGCCTGCAGGAAGGCCGCCATGCGATGCAGCTGGAACAGCACGCCACGCCCACCCGGCGTCACGAACAGCGCGAGGTGATGGCGCATGCCGCGCCAAGCGAGCTGCACTACCTCGGTCCGGGCACGGTAGTCGAGCTTGTACCAGCCGCCCACGGGCAGCTCACGCGCCCAGGCCAGCATGGCCGGCGTCGGCGGCATGCCACCATCCGCCACGACCTCCATGTCGTCGGACTCGTGGCCCGAGAGGTCGCGCATGAGGCTTTCGTTGAACTGGATCGAGCCTTCGCCCTCGGGCAGCATGGCTTCGAGCGTCTCGAGCTGTTCCATCAGCTCGTCGAGACGCTCGCGCGGGATGGCGGCCGTCTTGGCGGTAAAGGCCGCGGCCAGCGCGTTGTTGAGTTCGCGAATGTGCTGGTCCTGCTTCTCCAGCGTCAGGCCCGCATGGCTCATGCCGTCGCGCAGGGTCTTGAGCAGCGGCGGCAGACGGCGGATGACCTCGGCACGCTCGTCGCGCGAGACCTTGGCGCTGGCGGACCAGATCAGGTCGGCCGCGGCGCGCTTCATGGTCTTGGTCGTTTCGCTCTGGGCGCCTTCGCGCATGGCGGTGACGGCCAGCACGTCCGCCCAGACCTGGAACAGGAACTGGCGCACGCCATCCTGCACCGGGACCTCATTGAGCATCTTGCGCAGCTCGATCGTGTACTGGATCGCCAGCGTCTCGCGCTGCTCGACCTGCTGCGCCAGCGAGACACCCTTGGCCGAGGCCTGGTTTTCCTTCTCGAAGTAGTGCGCGAGGAATTTCTCGAATTCGGTAAGGACCGTGGCGAAGACGCGCCGGCCGGTGTCGGGATAGGCCTCGACGACCTGGACGATGCGCTTGATCTCGCGCTCCAGCGGGTCGTTGCCCGTGCCCTGCAACGACGCGCTGGCCGCCGAGAAGCCCATGACGCAGGCGCCCATGCGGTCGATCAGCTGGCGCGCCGGATGGTCAGTGACGGCGAAGAAGTCCGGCTCGCTGACAGCCACACGCAGCACCGGCATCTGCAGCCGCGCGAACCAGACCCGCACCGAGGCCGGCAGGCGTTCCTCGGTCAGCAGGCTCTGGAACATCATGGCGACGATCTCGATCGTCGCGCGCTCGGCCGGCGAATCGGCGGCCTGCTTGAGCACCTGCTTGAAGGCCTGCTGGCGGGAGCGGATCTCGTCGAGCGCCATCGGCGCCGTGGCCGGGACGACTTGCTCGGCCTGGCGCTGGAGCACGTCCTGCGCGTGGCGGATCGCGGCCGTCAGACGCGGCGACGCTGCGCCGGCGGGCGCCCCTGTCGAGGGCGCAGCGCCCTCCCGGCCGCGCAAGGCTCCCGCGCCGCTGGCCATGGCCGCGGGCATGGCGGCGACAGGGCCCGAGCCCGCTGACCCCATCGAGCCGGCCGATCCCGTCGACGCAGGCACCACGCCACCATGCGCCGCCGCATAACCGGGCACATGCCGGTCGAGCACGCGCTGCAACTGCGCCATGATCTGCTCGGCCTGCACGCTGGGCACCAGGCGCTCGGCCACGCCGCTGCCGAGGCCAGCGCCACTGCGCATGCCGCCTGCCCCCATCGGCACCGCCGCGACGAGCGTGCCGGGCACCGTCACCAGCACCTGCGGCGCCGTCTGCGCGGCCTGTGGCGAACGGCGGATGAAAGGCCGCAGGTCGACTTCGGGCATGACCCGCTGGGCGATCAGCCAGCGATTGACTTCGTGGAAGGATTCGCCGACCAGGCTGGCGAATTCCTCATGGAGCTCGCCCTTGAGCATGCTCCAGACCGAACCGTCGAGGCCGGCGCGATTCCAGGCCTCGATGACGAGCTCGGCGATGGTTTGCGGACGCAGCAGGTCGCGCGGCTCGAGGTCGTCACGGCCCTCGAGCATCTGCATGCGCGTGCGCAGGTCGGTGAACTCCCAGGTGGCCCGGTCCATCATCGCAAGGCTCAACCGCGAACAGGCGATCTGGCGCTCGATGGTGACGTCGTCGACCAACGTCATCTGGCTGGTCGCGACCTCAGGCCGGACATGCTCGGAGACGCCATGGACGAAACCGTGGCGCAAGGCATGGACCAGGTTGGATTGCCAGACCTGGCCGTGACGGTTCCAGCTCTGCACGGCATCACGCCGCGCCACCATCACCGAATATTCAGCCGGCGTCAGCAGCAGCTGCGCCGTGAAGTTGTTGAGTCCACTCGTGAGCGGTACCAGGCCCCGCATGAGCGCCTCCAGGAAGACGCGCCGCGCCTGCTGGGCCAGGGCCTTGTTGCGGACGGCGTCGGTCATGGAGTCGGGGCTGGTACGGGGCGCGCTCTGAGTGGTTGAAAGACTCTACACCACGGCGCCCGCGTTCGGGTCGCTCGGGTCGTCCTTGGACAACGTCACTTTCACCAAATCCTCCCGCTTGACGCCCAGCCACATCGCGATGGCGGCGGCCACGAAGACCGAGGAGTAGATGCCGAAGCAAATGCCGATCGTCAGCGCCACCGCGAAGTAGTGCAGCGTCGGGCCGCCGAAGATCAGCATCGAGAGCACCACAAGCTGCGTGCAGCCGTGAGTGATGATGGTGCGGCTGATCGTGCTCGTGATGGCGTGGTCGATGACTTCGGGCGTGGAGAGCTTGCGCCAGCGCCGGAAGGCCTCGCGCACCCGGTCGAAGATCACGACCGACTCGTTGACCGAGTAGCCCAGCACCGCCAGCACTGCCGCCAGCACGGTGAGCGAGAACTCCCAGCGGAAGAACGCGAAGAAGCCGAGGATGATGACGACGTCGTGCAGGTTGGCGATGATGCCGGCCAGGCCGAACTTCCATTCGAAGCGGAAGGCCAGGTAGATCACGATGCCGATGACGACGAAGGCCAGCGCCTTGGCGCCGTTCTGCGCGAGTTCGGCGCCGACGGAGGGGCCGACGACCTCGCTGCGCGAGAGCACCACAGGCTCGGCGCCGGCCGTCGTGGTGCAGACCTTCTTGGACTCGGCCTGGCCCTGCGCGCTGACGGCGTCGTGCTGGCTGAGCTGGCCGCTCTCGGCGCTGCACAGCGCGCCGAAGACCTGATCAACGAGCTCGGGCTGCTTGGTGCCCTGCTTGGCCGCCGGCAGGCGGATCATCAGGTCGTGCGAGCTGCCGAAGTTCTGCACCTGCACGTCCTCGAAGCCGAGCCCGGCGATGACGCTGCGCGTCTTCTCGGCGTCGGCCGTCTGGGCGTAGTGCACCTCGATATTGGTGCCGCCCGTGAACTCGATCGAGAAATGCAGGCCGCGCGTGAACAGGAAGAACACCGCGGCGGCAAAGGTCAGGAAGGAAATCGCGTTGAAGACCAACGCGTAGCGCATGAAGGGGATGTCGCGCTTGATGCGGAAGAGTTCCATGGCGTGCTTTCTCTACTTCAGACCTTGGCTTCGGCCTTGTCGTCCGGCGTCTCGGGAGCCGGTTTCCAGACCTGGCCGATGGCCAGCGACTTGAGCTTCTTCTGGCGGCCGTACCAGAGGTTGACGAGGGCGCGCGAGAACATCACCGACGAGAACATCGAGGTCAGGATGCCCAGGCAGTGCACGACGGCGAAGCCACGCACCGGGCCGGAACCGAAGGCCAGCAGCGCCACGCCGGCGATCAGCGTCGTGACGTTGGAGTCCAGGATGGTGCCGAAGGCGCGCTCGTAGCCCAGGCTGATGGCCGTCTGCGGCGCGGCGCCGGCGCGCAGTTCCTCGCGGATGCGCTCGTTGATCAGCACGTTGGCGTCGATGGCCATGCCGAGCACCAGTGCGATGGCGGCGATGCCGGGCAGCGTCACGGTCGACTGGATCATCGACAGCACGGCCACCAGCAGCAGCAGGTTGAAGCCCAGCGCCAGCGCCGAGAACAGGCCGAACAGCATGTAGTAGACGCACATGAACGCGGCCACGGCGAGGAAGCCGCCGATGACCGAGTGCACGCCCTTGGCGATGTTGTCGGCACCCAGGCTCGGGCCGATGGTGCGTTCTTCGATCGTTTCCATCGGCGCGGCCAGCGAGCCGGCGCGCAGCAGCAGCGCGGTGTCGGCCGTTTCCTGCGTGGACATGGCGCCGGTGATCTGGAAGGAGTTGCTCAGCTCGGAGTTGATGCGCGGAGAGGTCACGACCTCGCCCTTGCCCTTCTCGAACAGCAGGATGGCCATGCGCTTGCCGATGTTCTCGCGCGAAACCTCCTGCATGACGCGTGCGCCCTTGGCGTTCACGCGCAGCGCGACGGACGGGTTGTGGTTCTCGTCGAAGGACGACTGCGCGTCATCGAGGTCGTCGCCGGTCAGCACGACCTGGCGCTTGACGATGATGGGGCCGTACTTGCGGTCCACATAGCGCTCGTCGCCGAAGGGCACGGGGCCGGCGCCGGTCAGCGCGGCCATGGCCTCGGCGCTTTCGTCGACCATGCGCAGCTCCAGCGTCGCCGTGCGGCCGATGATGTCCTTGGCGCGGGCCGTGTCCTGCACGCCGGGGAGCTCGACGACGATGCGGTCCGGGCCCTGCTGCTGGATCACCGGCTCGGACGTGCCGAGCGCGTTGACGCGGTTGTGCAGCGTCGTGATGTTCTGGGCGATCGCGGCGTCCTGGACGGCCTTGATCGACTGCGGCTTGAGCACGCCGGACAGGCCGCCGTCGGCGGTCTCGGTCCAGATCACGTCGGGCTGGGTGTTGCCCAGCACGGCCTCGGCCGCCTTGCGCGTGGCGTCGTCGCGGAAGGCGATCTTGACCGTGTCGCCGTCGCGCTCGACGCCGGCATGGCGGATGTCCTTGTCGCGCAGCACCAGGCGCACGTCACCCGCGAGCGACTCGGCCTTCTTGGTCAGCGCGGCCTTCATGTCCACCTGCATCAGGAAGTGGACGCCGCCGCGCAGGTCCAGGCCCAGGTACATCGGGAAGGCGTGCAGGGCCGAGAGCCACTGCGGCGAACGCGACAGCAGGTTGAGCGCGACGATGTAGGTCGGATCGTTCTGGTCAGGGTTCAGCGCCGCGTTGATCGCGTCCTTGGCCTTGATCTGCTCGTCCGTGTTGGCGAGCCGCACCTTGATCGAGCCGGCCTCGAACTGCGTGAAGTCCGGCGTGATGCCGGCCTGCTTGAGCGCAGCCTGGATGCGATCGGCCGCGGCGTCGTCGACCTTGACGGTGACCTTGCTGCTCGAGACCTGCACGGCCGGCGCTTCGCCGAACACATTGGGCAGCGTGTAGATGATGCCGATCAGCAGCGCGACGACGAGCGTCACGTACTTCCACAACGGATAACGATTCATGGAACTCCCCTCGGGCCGCGGAGCGGACCGGCGCCGGCCGACAGGCCGGCGTGACAAGCCAGCGGATTCGGCGGCTTACTTGATGGTGCCCTTGGGCAGCACCTGGACGACAGCGCTGCGCTGGATCTGCAGCTCGACGCCGTCAGCCACCTCGATGCTCAGGATGGACTCGCCCATCTTGGTGATCTTGCCGAGCACGCCGCCGGTGGTGACGATCTCGTCGCCCTTGGTCACGGCCTCGATCATGGCCTTGTGCTCCTTCTGGCGCTTCATCTGCGGGCGGATCATGATGAAGTACATCACCACGAACATCAGCACCAGGAAGAACATGCTGCCGAGAGGCGAATCGGAGCCCGAAGCGGCGCCGGCCGTCTGGGCAAATGCATTGGAAATGAACACGTCGGATCCTTAGGAAATGGGGCAATGCGCTACCGCCGCGTCGATCGCGCGGGCGCACTGGGACGAACAGCGGATTGTAGTCGGCCCGTCCGGTCCGATTTAGGGCCGGATGGCAGGCGTGCAAGCCCTCCGCCGGACCCGCGCCGGGCGTACTTTCCCCTAGAGACGGGCGCCGCATCCCGCGGCGCGCGGCTCACTTGCTGTCGTCGTACTTCTTGTCGTCGTACTTCTTGTCGTCGTACTTTTTATCGTCGTACTTCGAGTCCTGCGGCTTGACGGTCGGCCGGCCGGCGCCGCTCGGGTAGGCAGCCATCACGCGCTCGGGCTCGACGGTGTCGAGGTAGGCGGCGTACTGGTCCTCGGAGCATTCGTACTTGCCGGCGTACTTGCCGCTGGCGTCGTACTTCTGGTCGTAGGACTTGCTGTCGTAGCTCTGCTTGTCGGCGCCGTAGTACTTCTGCGCGCATTCACTGCGCAGGGCGGCGACGGCCGGGCTGTAGGGCTGCGCCGGGTCGGCTTGAGCCGCGACGGCGGCGAGCAGGCTCATGGGTAGCGCGATCAGGAACGTTTTCATCTTCCACCTCGATGATTGGTTTGCGCCAAGCTTGCGAAGGCGCACCCTGTCCGCTGGCGGACCGCTGCGCCTATTTGAAGCGTAGGCTGATTCGCCCCATAACGCCAGGGTTCAGCGGCGTCGGCAGTAGGGCTTCGACACCCCCTGTTCAAGCGGGTCTCCCGGCTGGCCGGGCCCCGCGAATCACGTCAGCGCTCCGAACGACAATCTCCGCCATGCCCAGCTCCGACCAAGCCCCCTCGCTCGCGATCGACGGCGCGCTCGCCCGCATCACGCTGCGCCGGCCGCGCGTGGCCAACCGCCTCGAACTCGAGGACCTGGAACTGCTCCGCAAGTACCTCGACACGATCAACCGCGACGCGGGCGTGCGCGTCCTGCTCCTGGCAGCCGAAGGCCGTCATTTCTGCAGTGGCTTCAACATCCACGCCGCACCGGGCGTAGATGCCGGCGCGCTGTTCGAGGCCCTCTCGGACGACTGGGAAGCGGCACGGCCCATCACCGTGGCCGCCGTTCATGGCGGGATCTACGGCGGCGCCACCGATCTCGCCCTGGCCTGTGACTTCCGCCTCGGCACCACGGCCTGCGAGATGTTCGTGCCGGCGGCGCGCCTGGGCCTGCATTTCTATCGCGGCGGCATGCAGCGTTATGTGACCCGCCTGGGCCTGGGCTGGGCCAAGCGCGTGCTGCTGGCCGGCGAGACGCTCGACGCGCAGGCCATGCTCGCCAGCGGCTTTCTGGACCAATTGCTGTCCGACGATGCGGCGCTTGGCGTCGCCGTGGCCGAGCTGCTGGCGCGCCTGCTCGGCATGGCCCCGCTGGCCTTGCTCGGCATGAAGAAACACCTCAACGCGATCGCACGCGACGCCCTGGATCCGGCGGCCCTCGGCGCAGATCTCGCCCGCGCAAACGCTTCGCTCGATCTTGCCGAAGGCCTGCGCGCGTGGGCCGAACGGCGGGCGCCGCAGTTCCTCGGTAAATAGGCACGTCGGCGCATTCTGAGCTTCCCTAGGCGACGACCCTTGCCAAATCAGGGAAAATATGGGGTCGCCGATCTTTGGCGGCGCGCCAGATAGAGGAAATCCGGCGTGCCCGCCACGGCAAAAGCATTCCAGCAACTCTCAAGCTTCACAGGACCAGCGTGGCAAAGGACACCACCAAGACGACCATCGAGGCCGATGGTCTGCGCTATCGATCGAAAGCCCCCGGCTCGCCGTTCGCGGCAACCTCTTCCTTCGGCGCGGCCACCATGTCGTGCTTTCTTTGCGGCAAGCACCGTCCGCGCGCGATGCTGAAGTCGCGCAAGCTGCTGGGCAAGTCCCAGCCGGTGTGCTCGCCATCGTGCAAGGAACTCGACGCCCAGCTCGCGAAGTGAGCGCGGCGAAGTAAGCAGCTTTGCCGGGCGGCCGAGGCGGCCGCCCGATGCGGCGCCCGCTTCATCCGGGCGCCTTTGATAACGCTATCACCGCCGCCATTCCGGCCCGCTCATGCCCGGAAACAGCGCCCGCAGACCGCCCGGTAGCGTGCGTTGCCGCCGATCTCGACCTGCGCACCCTCGGTGACCTTGCGGTTGTCGGCGTCGACACGCATGTTCATCGTCGCGCGGCGGCCGCAGTCGCAGATGGTGCGCATTTCGTCCATTTCGTCGGCCAGGCCCAGCAGCGCGGCCGAACCGGGGAATAGCTCGCCGCGGAAGTCGGTGCGCAGGCCATAGCAGATCGCCGGGATGTGGCGCAGGTGCGCGATCTCGTGCAGGGCCCAGACCTGCGCCTTCGACAGGAACTGCGCCTCGTCGACGAGCAGGCAGGCCACGCCGGGATCGGCCGCCATCAGGGCCAGGAAGTCGGTATCGGCATCGAAAAGCTCGGCCTCGCGCTGCGGCCCCAGGCGCGAGGTGATGAGGCCATGGCCATAGCGGTCATCGACGCCGGCCGTGAAGAGGCGCACCCGGTGGCCGCGCTCCTCGTAGTTGTACGCCACCTGCAGCAGCGCCGTGGACTTGCCCGCGTTCATCGCGGCATAGCGGAAAAAGAGTTTGGCCATCGAAGCGGTTTCTTGACGACCTGCGATTTTGCCCAAGCGCCATCGAGGGTTTTCCCGTGACGTTTATGCACCGCAGCCTCGGGGAAGCGATGTAGCGATGCGTCACATTCGCTGCCTAAGATCATCGTGCCGTAAAAGCTTCGCCGTTCGACCAACACGGGACACGATGAGCAAAGACACCTTCACCGCCGTCAGCAATGACGGCCTGCGCTACGAATCCAAGCTGAACGGTTCGCCCTTCCTGGGCAGTGGCCACACGCGTTCTTGCTTCAAATGCGGCCGCCATCGTCCGCCGAGCAGCTTGCAATCCAAGCGCATCCTCGGTCGCACCGAGGTGGTCTGCAAACCGGGCTGCGAACCCAAGAAATCCTGACGCGCCGCGACCGCTCCCGCAAGACGGTCGCCCGCCTCGAGATGGCCTGCTGAAAGGCCGCTCAGAAGCCCGCCATGACGGGCCGGGGCAAGGGCCCCTCCAAATTTCCTCGAAACCCCCTTTGGCGTACGGCGAAGGCAGCGCCGCCATCAGGGGCGCGCTGCCCACGCCACAATCGCGGCGAACTCCGACACAGGAACGCCCGCATGATTCTCGAGATCGCCGACATCCGCATCCAGCCCGGCCGCCAGGCCGAATTCGAGGCCGCCATCGCCAAGGGCCTGGCCGAAGTGATCAGCACCGCACAGGGCTTTCTCAACGCCCGCGTCGAGCATGGCATCGAGTCGCCGGAGCGCTACGTCCTGATGATCGAGTGGGCCACGCTGGAGGACCACACCGTGCATTTCCGCGGCGGCCCGCTGTTCGCGCAGTGGCGCGCCATCGTCGGCCCGTTCTTCGCCGAGCCGCCGCATGTCGAGCATTTCGGCACGGTGCTCAAGCGCGGCTGAGGCCGTGGCGATCCAGGCTCAGTAGATCGCCCGCCCTTCGGCGTCGAAGGCGATCAGATGCTGCGGCTCGAACTGCAGGCGCACCTTGGCGTGACGCTGCAAGCCCGCGCCGGCCTCGTGAGAGAGCTTGATCGCGACGTGCCCCTCCACGCCTTCGACATGCGCGTAGGCCAGCGCCGTATCGCCGAGCTGCTCGACGAGTTCGAGCCGCGCCGGCAGGCCCGCGCCTGAGTCCTCGGCCGCAATGCGCAGGTGCTCGGGCCGCAGGCCCACGCTGGCGGCACTGCCCGGCAGCCCGTTGCCGATCAAGGCCGCCGGCACGATGTTGATCTTCGGCGAGCCCAGGAAGCCGGCGACGAAGCGATTCACGGGCCGCTGGTAGACCTCCATCGGGCTGCCGACCTGCTCGATGCGGCCGGCGTTGAACACGGCGATGCGATCGCCCAGCGTCATCGCCTCGACCTGGTCGTGCGTGACGTAGACGATCGTGGCGCGGAGCCGTTCGTGCAGGCGCGCCAGCTCGATGCGCATTTCGTTGCGCAGGGCCGCGTCGAGGTTGGACAGCGGCTCGTCGAACAGGAAGACCTCGGGCTCGCGCACGATGGCGCGGCCGATCGCGACGCGCTGGCGCTGCCCGCCCGACAACTGCTTGGGCTTGCGCTCGAGCAGGCTCTCCAGGCGCAGGCTCTGCGCGGCACGCTGCACGGCGGCGTCGACCTCGGCCCGCGGCCGGCCCGCCATCTTGAGCGCGAAACCCATGTTCTGGGCCACCGTCATGTGCGGGTAGAGCGCGTAGCTCTGGAACACCATGGCGACGCCGCGCTGCGCCGGAGCGACGTCGGTGACCTCGCATCCGCCGATGAAGATGCGGCCGTCGCTGACGTCCTCCAGGCCCGCGAGCATGCGCAATGTCGTGCTCTTGCCGCAGCCCGACGGGCCGACCAGCACCATGAACTCGCCCGGCTCGACGACGAGGTCGAGCTCCTTGACGATCCAGTTCGGCGAATCCCCGTAGCGCTTCGCGACGCGTTCGAACTTGAGGCCCGCCATGCCTCAGCCGCCCTGCTGGCTGCGATGGGCCGCGATCATCTCGCGATACCAGTGCGCGCTGTCCTTGGGCGTGCGCTGCTGCGTCGCGTAGTCGACGTGGAACAGGCCGAAGCGGCGCAGGTAGCCGGAGTTCCACTCGAAGTTGTCGAGCAGGCTCCAGTAGAAATAGCCGCGCACGTCGGCGCCGAGCTCGATCGCGCGATGCACGGCCTGCAGGTGCAGGCGCAGGTAGTCGATGCGCTCGACGTCGGCCACGCGGCCGTCCACCACCTCGTGGTCCGGGTTGGCCATGCCGTTTTCGGTGATGTAGATCGGCGGCGGCTGGTACTCGCGCTGCACGCGCACGAGGAACTGCGTCAGCGCCTCGGGGAAGATCTCCCAACCCATGTCGGTACGGCCGAAGGGCGCCTCGCGAACCACCGGCGGCGTGGCCGTGCTGATGACGTTGCGCGTGTAGAAGTTGAGGCCGAGGAAGTCGAGCGGCTGATGGATCAGAT
>Ga0213872_10000257_pt1 | contig 46166 bp, 64 predicted proteins | sample VelepicomBERX_R2_FD_160071 | JGI IMG/M metagenome (GOLD analysis project Ga0213872, IMG submission 160071) | Rhizosphere microbial communities from Vellozia epidendroides in rupestrian grasslands, the National Park of Serra do Cipo, Brazil - RX_R2 | ecosystem: Host-associated > Plants > Roots >... | reverse complement strand
GAAAATGTTTGCATTCCATTTTTCGTTGTCCTATAATTGTGTTCTTCAGACGCGGGGTGGAGCAGTCTGGCAGCTCGTCGGGCTCATAACCCGAAGGTCGTAGGTTCAAATCCTGCCCCCGCAACCAAATGCAAGTAAGGCGAAAGCCTTGCTGACAAAGGCCCTAAGCGTTACAGCGCTTAGGGCCTTTTTGCTTTGCGTGACTTCCACAAAGCGGCCTGCGTGACTTCTGCGTGTCCTTTTCAGCCGTTGACCACGCGCAAGATAGTCATCCTCTTCCGTGTGGCTTCGACCTTATTGGCCTGTTCGACCAGGTGCTCAACCGTGCCAGCCGCGTAGTGCTGCGGCATGCTCTTCACCGAGTGTCCCAAAAGCAATGCGCGATCCTCTTCCGAAACGCCGGCGGCTCTGAGTCGGGTAGCGTAGGTGTGGCGCAGGTCATGCACACGGACCTGCGGCAACCTGGCCCGCTCGCGCGCCTGCTTCCAACCGTTGTTCCCCATCTCCTGGATTCGATCGCCCCGATAGGGGAAGACGAACTCCGAATGCTTCCCGCGCTGGCCATCCACCACACTCTGCGCCACGTCGTTCAGGATGACCACGTGCTGCCGGCCTGCCTTGTACTCTCCGGCCGGGATCACAAACACGCTGCGGCCCAGCTCCGGGAATCGGTGCTCCCAGGTCCAGCGCAGCCCGCATGTGTTCTCATCCCGGGTCCCGGCGTTCACGGCAAACAGCGCCATGCGCTCCAGGTGAGGGGGCAATTCATTGAACAGCATGGATTGCTCCTCCCAGGTGATCGGGTATGCCCGGCGCGGATTCTTGTGCTCTAGCATCTCGATCAGGGGTGCCGATGCCAGCCATGGGGTGCCGTCATCGTTCCGCCAGACCCGCGCCGCCCGAATCAGGATGGCGCGTACTACCTCCAGCGTTTTATTGACCGTGGCCGGTGTGACGCCCTTGCTGCCGTCGATAGGCGTCATGCGGTCGGCCTTGAACTTGTCGAAGCTGCCGCTGTGGATCATGTCGATCTGCTTCGTGCCGATGTACGGCAAGATCTTGGCCAGGTGGGCGTCTGCATAAGAAAACTGCTTTTCGCCCTCCTTTTCCTTCTCATCTAGGTAGCGGCCAGCCGCATCGCAGAAATGATGCTGCGGGCGCTGGTCTTGCTGCCTGTCAATTGCTGCTTGCTCGGCACGGAGCCAGGCTTCGGCGTCCTCCTGGCTGACCGCTCCAAGGCGGGCATAGATGCGCTGCCCCTTGTACTGCTTGTCAACTTTCCTTTCTCGATCACCATCGATGGAGATTCCTTTTGTCCTTGTTCGCATGTTTCTCTCTTCAGTTTGCGACTCGGACGCCCGTTGCGGGCCTTATATTCATCGGCCCACGCGTCCAAGTCAAGGCGGTCAAATCCAATCCCACGGCCGCCAATGGGGATTTCAGTAAGGCCCGGGCGCACCTCGGCGTCGAAGCGGTTGCGGTCCATGCCCAGGTAATCGGGCGCGTCGCGGTGGCGAATGATGCGCGGCGGGATGTTCATTCGGTATCCTTCAAAAGTGCTGCGGCCATGATCCCCAGTGGCAGATCCAGGGCAGCCGAGATGCCGGCGCAGTTGCGTAGGCCGGGATTTGGCACTCGACCATGCTCCAGCTCCCAGATGTATGACTTACTGGTACCCGTGAAGGTGGCCAGTTCCTGTAACGTCATGCCACGTTCCTTGCGGGTCTTCTTGACCAGTGCGGGCAGGCTCATCGCCGAATCCTCCCAAATTCAACGACCCACACCCACGGATTGGCGGCCCAGCTGCCGGCGCCGTTGATGGATTCCCATAAAGCCATGAAGGCGATCCTGTCATCGCCGCCGTTCAGGTCTTTGATCGGTGCGTCCTGCTCTTGCGCCCAGGACATGGCACCTTCGGCAGAGGCATCTGCCTCACTGATGTCCTGCAGGCGCTCCACGCGCACGCCGCTGATCTCCAGCACGATGCGGCTGGCCGCACGCGGCATGTGGATCGCAGGGCGCTTCCACCACGATGGAGTGCGATCGCTGCGCTGATTGCCCTTGTGGAAGTTGTGCGGCGCGCCGTCAGTGGCGTATGCATAGGTGTGGCCACACTCCAGAGTCATGTCCACGAAATGCCATTCGTCCCGCTTCTTCTTCGCGCTGAACCGGGTCTCCCAGCGGCCATACGCATAGAAGGTCTCGCGGATGTACGGGCGGTCACCGACGGTGCCGTAGGGGCAGCGATAGGGATACTCCATGCCGTCTACGTTGGCTGTCTCGCCGTCCGTGCTGCTGTAGGGCCACCAGCCATCACCGTAGTCCTGCAGCACAAAGCAGTCATCGCCGCGTTGATACTTCACCTGGCGCCTGGTCTGCGTCTTATCGCCGGCCAGGATGGCGCGCACCATCGGCGCGCTGAAAAGGATAGGTTTTTCGCTCATGGTAGGATTGGTTTCCACAATAGGGAGATATAAAAATGACTCATTTCTTTGGGCACAACTACGGTGGCTACGTCTTCTTTTCCTCTGCGGTCAAGATAGCCGGCATCGAAAAATGGGAGTCAAGGGTTTCCATAGCGAAGCCATTGGTAGGCCAACCAAAAAATGTGGAAGAGCAGTTTTTTTCTGTACTTCCACAGCAATTCGACAGCGAGGAGGAAGCAGTTTCTGCAGGCGATAGAACCGCGAGAGATCTCATCGACGGGGTGATTCCAGGCTTGAATATTTAAAGCCAACGCGCCAATGGCTGAAAGTTGGAGATTCACGCCACCCGAGCAATTTCGCGCTCGTGGGTGAAGTTCGCTTCCAGCAGCGCGCGGGCCAGCGGCGGGCAGACACTGTTCCCGATCATTCGCACCTGGGCGGTCTTGCTCAGCGGCTTGCCATTGACCACCGGATCCAGGACATAGTCGTCGGGGAAGCCCTGGGCCCGGGCCAGCTCGCGCGGCGTGAGCATGCGCATGCCGATGTCCACGATCTGATATTCCTCGCCGCGGACGGTGACCAGGCCGAAGCGCTCTTTGGTCGGGATGGTGTGCAGCGGATCCTTGCATTCCTGGAGCTGGCCGCCCTCGCTGTAATACTTGACCAGGAAGGCGCGCACTTCACCGACATGGCCGCCGCCGGCTGTCAGGGGCGGCATGGGCTCGTCCACGGTTTGGCCGAACTGGTTGTTGCGCAGCTTCACGAGGTGCGAGGTGATCAACGCACTGTCGGCCTTGGCGGTAATGGTCTGGATCGGCTCGCTGGCATCGCGCGGCCGAGACTGGCCGGCCCGGCCGCCGCAGCCGACGATCTGCGCGGTAACGACGGAGTGGTGGTCCGAAGTGGTCACGGTGCCAAAGGGCACATCCACTCGGGTGCCGGTGACGCCGCCGTAGTGCTTGGCCAGCATGGTCGAGACCAGCGCCTGGTTACCGCCGCTGGCGGTGACGGTTCCGATGGGCTTCTCGATGTCATGCGCGCCGCTACCCCAGCGCTTGACGCCGCTCGGGGACTCCTCGCCATGCGCGGCATCCACCAGAGTGGCCGACACGACGGCGAAGTGGCCGCCCTTGACCTCGGCGCACTGAGTGCGCAGCGGCTCATCCGCCGGCATGTTGCGCTGGGTACTGGCGTTGGCGTGCTCGGTGATGAACGGGGCCAGGGCAGCGGTGACGAGGGCTTGTTCACCACGATTCGCGCCGGTCACGGTGGCCAGCGGCTCGCTGGCGGCGCTGTTGCGGTCGGCGCCCTGGTGCGTCATGTGCATCACCGATGGGACCACCAGGCCGAAGCGCGGGGCGCCGGCCATGACCGTATGCAGGGGATCGTCCAGCCGCTGGCCGGTGCTGTTCTCGCTGAATTTCACGATAAATGGATCGGCGCTGTTGATCACGAATCTCACCACGCCCTTAGCGATCCGGCGCAGGGTGGCCGCCTTCAGCGGCTTGCTGCGCTCGAAAATGGACGGGCAGGGGATCGACCAGTCGATGCACTCGGCGGCGGTGCGGAACGGCAGCAGCTTCCCGGCCTTGACGGCGGGGGATTTCGGGTCACCGTGGGTCGGCTCGGGCCAGACGATCGGCAGGCCGTCTCGACGAGCGAACACGAACAGGCGCTTGCGGATGGTGGGCGTCCCGTAGTCGCAGGCGCGCAGGATACGCCATTCGACCTTGTAGCCCAAGCCGGCATACAGGCGTTCCATGGGGAAGTCGGCACCCAGCGCCTCGAAGATCTCGGGCACGTCCGGGTGATCGCGGTCCAGGCCAGTGGTCAGCGCGTCGATGAAGGCGCGGAAAGTGCGGCCCTTCTCGGCCTTGATCGGCTTCCCATCATCGTCAATCGGGCCCCAGTCCTGGAATTCTTCCACGTTTTCGATGGCGATCGCGCGCGGCATCTGGAAGGCGCCCCACTTCAGGCATACCCAGGCCAAGCCGCGAATCTTCTTCTCGCGCGGCTTGCCGCCCTTGGCCTTGCTGTGGTGCTTGCAGTCCGGCGAGAACCAGGCTAGCCCGATAGGCTGCTGCTGGGTGACGAAGCCGGGGTGGACGGTGAATACGTCTTCGCGGTAGTGGCGTGTTGTCGGGTGATTCGCCTCGTGCATAGCCAGGGCTTCGCCATCGTGGTTGATGGCAACGTCGACGGCGCGGCCAAAGGCCTGCTCGATGCCGGTGCTGGCACCGCCGCCGCCGGCAAAGTTGTCGATCAGCAGTTCATGCGAAAAGCCGAGGGGCATCGTGAAATTGTCGCGCTTCATGCTAGGATTTCTCCAAAAAAGGAGGGGTTATGGTTGAAAAGCACACTTGGCGCACGATCGAAGATGTACAGCCTTGGGTTGATCAAAACGGCATCGAAGAATTAAGGGCTGCCGCCGCAGAGGGGCGATTTGGCGGCGGCCGACAAACTGCTGCAGATGCATACCTCGAAAGGTTTGATCGCATGGCGCTTGAGCAGGGAAAGCGAACCGAAACCAACTTACTAACGCGCTCTACAAGAGCAGCGGAATCGCAGGCCAGAACGGCACGGTGGGCTTTTGTGATTTCTATTGCAGCGTTGATCATCTCGATCGTCGCGCTGTTCAAGAAATCGTAGCTCACGCTTCCTCGGAAATACGCCCCTGGCCGTCGCGCTCGACGTTGTCGGGCAGCTCGCCGCCCAATGCACCTACCAGCGCTGGCAGCAGCTTGCTCATCTCGCCGGTGAACAGCATGAAGTCGCCATCGAAGCGTTCGTCGGCGTTCTTGCCGGTGAGGTCGTGGTCTTCCTTCAGCACGTCCAGCAGCGCGATTTTCTTGATGGACAGGTTCTCGGCCAGCGTGAAACTGATCTTGTCGGCCCAGGTCAGCGCCAGGCGCGTGCATTGCTTGCCGGCCTCGATGTGGCCGCGAATGTCCGAGACCTCCAGGGAGTGGCGCACGTAGCGCACGGTGGCGCGGCTCTCAGCCGTGGAGCGCAGCTCGGTGTCCTGGTCCACGGTGAAGCCGGCCGGGGCCTCGTCGCTGGCGAGCCAGTCGGTCATGGCCGCGCCTGGCGACATCACGGTGCGCACGCTCTCCAGCGGGAATTTCGGCACGGCCTTGAACAGCAGCTTGAGCGCGTCCTCGGCCTTGGTCGAAGTGCTGGAGTCCACCACTAGCCAGCCATTCACCGGGTCGATCCATACCCACACGCTGGTCAGGCGCGTGAATGCGCGGGGCAGCAGCTCGTCGGTGACCTGTTCCTTCAGCTCCTTGGTCTGCTTGCGACCCGACGGAAAGCCCTGCTGCTCTTCCAGCTCCTTGGCGCGCTCGCGCGTCACCTGGTTGATGACGGCGGCTGGCAGGATCTTCTTCTCGGTCTGCAGGCGCAGCAGGAACTGGCGATTGACCTGGTGAACCAGCATGCCGCCTTCGCGCGCAGGCACCCAGCCGCTGCACTGAATTTCGAGGCTGGCCAGCGGCGTGAAGGCCTGCGGTGCCAGATTCTGAGCCAGCTGCTCGGCGGTGACAGGCCAGTGTTTCTGCATGCGGTAGATTTGTGCGTTCTTGAACATTCTCAGTTTTCCTTTTTCGTCCTAATTGCGGAGCAGATTTCAATCACCTTCTGGCATTCCTCGACGCTCATGTATCCGATGTGCGTCTTCTCTACCGGCATCCCCATCTGACTTGCCAGCCAGGCATAGCCGGCGCGCCTGGCCTTGGATTTGGTGCAGCCATCGCGGCGAATCTTTCCCTGCCACAGAGGATCGAAAGCCGCGTGCGCCTTGATCTTCCACTCGCGCAGTTCAGCGTTCGCCAGGCGCCCGAGGGCATGCGTAGTTCCTTTGTGGCAGCCGACCCATGCCTGGCATGGCACGCATGTCCAGATCGGCCCATAGTCTTGCCAGTAGGGATATCCGGTGTCTCCGCGCCGTAGCAGTTGGGCCGGCTGCTCGCAGTACCTGCAGGTCTTTGTCTTCTTGGTCATGGTGTTCTTGCCCGATCCGGGGCTCGGGCTGACCCGGGAGGAATCAGGAGATGCGGGTGAAGGGATACTTCTCGACCCGATTCTTGACCTGGTGGATGAAGTACGAGCCCTTCGACTCGGCGGCCTGGAAGGCGGCGAAGTCTTTGGGTGTGAAATTGGCGTAGTGGTACACGCTGCCCGGCTTCTCGCCACGGCCAGGGAACTGGATGGCCAGGGTGTTGGTGGCGGCGTCGTGGCCGATGGCCGCGATCTGGGTCGATTCAACGGCATCCATGGCGATGGTCGGGTGCTGGGTGGGGGCGGTGGTGGTCATGCGTTCTTCTCCATAAGGTCGAGGGCGGTGCGGGTTTCTTCGGCGGTGAGCGGCTGCACCCACAAGAGCGGCAGGCGATCCGTGGCGCGCGGCCACACGATCGCGCGCACGCGCGCCGCGATGATGGTGGGGTGGATGTACCACCAGAGGCGTCCATCCAGCGGGTGCTGATAGATGCGCATGCGGTGCTGCTGGGCCATCACGCGGCTTCCTTGCGGTGGCGGTTGGCTGCCGCGATGACGTGGTTGGCGATGGCCTGGCATATGGCCGGGAAATCTGCCTCGTGATAGAGCTTGGCGGCCTTGTCGGTACCGGAATGCACGAAGCCCAGCACGGCCAGGCCGTCAGCTGTGATCGACAGCGGGGCGATGCGCTCGCAGATCTGGCCCAGGCGAAGGGTAGGGGCGCCGGCCGGTGCGCGGCGCGGTGCTGCTTCCACTGGAGCAGGCGACAACACTGCGCGCGGCGCCTGCGCGGCTTCCTCTACCTCCTGCGCCTTCTCGGCCAGCAGGTTCTGTTGCTGCACGGCGGCCTGGCGCTGCAGGCGGTCGGCTTCTTCCTGGCGGATGCGCTCAATGCGCGCGGCTTCCTGCTGCTGGTGCTTCTCGATGCGGCTGACGATGGCCAGTTGGAAGTCTTCCATCGGCTTGGCCACCAGCTGCTGCAGGTCGGCCAGCAGGGCGCGGTGCGCATCGGCGTGCTCCTTCACCCAGGCCAACTTCTTGCGGAGGTCGGCGGCGGCATTGTCGGCGGCAGCCTTGCCGTTTGCCAGCGCGGCGTCCAGTTTTTCCTGCATGCTGCTCAGGGACTTCAGGCCCTTGATGGTGCCGGCGAAGTCGGGCATGGCCATTGCCAGGCGCACGCCTTGGATTTCCGACTGCAGGGCCTCGGCATGGGCGGTCATGGCCTTGCGGGCGCCTTCGATCAGTTCGGCGCGGCGGCGCTCCTTCTCGCTGGCCAGCAGCTTCTCGGCCATCAGGCGGTTTTCGCGCAGCAGCTTGGCCAGCATGTCTTTCTGGCGCTTGGCCTCGTCCACGGTGGTGATCTGCGCCAGCATCTGGGCCTCGGCGGCATCCAGCGCGACCTCGGCCTCCTTCATCATCTTGATCTGGCCGTCCAGGTCGACAAAGTCCTGATCGGTCTTTGGCTCGCGGATCAGCTGGCCGTCGAGGAAGTTGCGCAGTGCGGCCTCGAAGGTCTGGAAGTTCTGGCGCACTTCGATCTGCCCCGACACTTGCACGGCCACGGCCGGCAGCGCCAGCACCGGCTCAGCGGCCAGAACCTTCTCGGCCTCGGGCAGCTCATAGGCGGCCAGATCCTTGTCGAACTGGCACCAGCCGGCCAGGATGCGCTCCTGCCAGGCGGTGTCGGGATGCACCACCACGTAGGCCAGGTTCTCGGGCGTGCCGTCGGAAACCACGAAGTAGAGCTTCTTTGCACCGGTGACCATCAGCACCTGCTGGCACTGCGGCATGTGCTCCTCCGGCACGATGCCTGCCGAGACAGTTGCGAAGAGCTCGACGTTGAATTGCTTGTGCTCGAAGGCGATATCCTCGGCCATGGTCAGGCCATCGCAGGATGCCGAGATCTCGAAACTTGCCCAGGCCGGCATCAATGCGGCCGAGCAGGTGACCGGGTACAACTCTTCGCCGATCAGGTCTTCAACCAGCGGGCGCGCCAGCGCTTCCACGTGGTGGCCGTGGTCCAGGATGTGCGTCTGCACCCATTCGCTGAACTGCTTGGCATCGCCCAGGTGTTTCATGCGCAGCAGCTCGGCGCGGCTGGCCTTCTTGGACAGGCCCAGCATGGCGGCAGCCTCGCTGGCGCCGTAGTGGGTCAGGCGGAATTGGTTCCAGGCGTCGGTGCCTTGCTCCAGTGCGTGAATTTGCATATTCGTCCCTTGGTGGTCAGTCGTTTTCGTGGGCCCAGCTGTCGATGGTCAGCTTCTGGTCTTCGGTGAGCTTGCCCTTGGTCTCGATCTGGGCGATGAGCTGCTGCACGGTCTTTGCCTTCTTCAGAATCAGCTCGCGCCAGGCCGCCCGGTTCTTCTCGAATCGCTCCGGCGTGCACACGCCGATTTCCTGGCGTCCGTTCTGGTGCTGGGCAGGCTGGCCGGGATCGGCACCGCCGGCGCCATCGTCGTCCTCGCCCTTGGTGGACATGCCGGTGGCGGCCAGCAGGGTGTAGCGCTGAAGGTAGGTAATGGTCGATGCCTGCTGCTGGATGGCGTTTTTCTTGCCGCTGGCATCCGGCTGGCCGGTCATCGTCACCTTCTCGGAGTGGCCCATGACGTGCATCACGATGCAGTCCACGGTGATGCCGTTCTGGCCCTGGTGGATGTCCCAGCGGAAGCTCAGTTGGTGCTTGGCCATGGCCGGGCCGATGGCATCGGTGACGTCGGCCAGTTCTGCATGCTTGTAGGAGGTGGTGTCGCCATCCCGCGTCACGAAGCTGACCTGCTTGCGCTTGAAGATCTCGATGGGCTCGGCCTTGAATGCGGTCAGTGCTGCTGCGAAGCCCTTCTTCGCCTCGGCCGCGTCCCAGCGCTCCTTCACCTCCAGGAGCTGCTGCAGCTTCACCATGTCGAAGTCAGGCTTGCTCATCGCGGCCTCGATCAGCCGCATCATCACTTGCGAGTCGCTGCCGCCGCGCGGCGCAACTTGCAACTGCTGCTGCTCCATTTCCACAATCGCGTTCATCGTTCTCTCTCAGTCTTCTTTGTGTTGGGCCGGCACTAGCATCGTCGCGATGTCAGGGTCGGGAAACTTGGTGAAAATCCGGGCCTTCATGTGGGCCTCGGCGGTGCGCTGGGCGGTGTCGTCCGCCGCGGTCATGAACAGCGCAACGCCCAGGCACAGGAGGAAGCCGGCAGCGGGGAGGGCGGTTCTCATGACAGCGGCGCGCGCAGCGCTTCCTGGATCAAGATCAGCATCAGGATGGCGCCGGCCGCGAAGGCGGCGCCGTACAGCGCCAAGGTGGCGCAGCGCATGGCAGCCCGAAACACGCGACGAGCCAGGCGGCGGACAGCAGGGCGAGCCTGCCAGCCCAGCGTGCGGAGCCATGCGCGGCGAGATGGGCCGTTGGCGCAGTGGTTGATCATGGTCAGGCCTCCAGTTGCGACAGGCGCAGGCGGCTTACCGCCAGGTCACGGCACAGCACTTGACGCTCTTCCGGGCTTGCGCCGGGCAGCATGCGCAGCGCGGTCTTGATGGATGCGCGGTGCATCCAGATCTTGAGTTGGCGGATCATGCTCCCACCCCCGCATAGCAGTGCTCATCACGGGCGAAGGCGCGCACGTCTTCGCGCTGCTCGGCGGCGTACTGGGCGCCGATACCCTCGGAGCGCATAGCGAAGTTGAAAGAGTCCAGCAGGCGCTGGGGGAGAACGTCGGTCAGGTCGATCACCTGGCCACCGACATTGATCGCGATGGCCTCCGCCTCGAATTCCTTCGAGAAGCGGCAGAAGCTGCCGTACAGCTCGACCGGCATTTCGCCGACCTTGGCGGGGTAGGGGATCAGCTTCAGGCTGGCGGGTACGCGGGGGAATTGCTGGGTGGCTGTCATGGCGCTCACCTCAGTAGCCCAGCACTGCACGAGCAGCGGACATGGTGGCGGGGATCACTTCGAGCTCAATGAACACCTCATTGGTGTTGACGTTCACGCACTCGCTGGCCACCGTCAGGGTGCCGTCACCGTTGTCGATGGTTGGCTCAGCTGGATAGTGGTTGTCGATCCATTGAATTAGGTTCTTGGTATTCATCTGCTGCCCCGTTTGGTTGTAAGTGACTACAACCAAAGGTTACAACAGCAGATTGGAATCTGCAACAAAAAGTTGTAGTAAATGTGAAAAAAAGTTGTAGTCGCCTTTGCAAGGGCGAAAAAAAACCGCCTTGATAGGCGGCTTTCGTTGTCGTTGACGGTGGAGATCTATAGTCGGCCAGGCTGGGCGCGTACCTCAAGAACCTGTCTGGATACAGGATCAATATCACATTCATATATTGAAGCTTGGTAGGCGCCGAATCCGTTCTGGAATTCGATCTTGTCGCCGATATAGGTCAGAAGCCCCTTTTCCTGATCCAGCCAGCGGAATCGACTGAATTTGGGTTCCATGGTTTTATCGGTCCAGCGAGCGCTGAATCGCGCTAATTTCTCGATTGGCGCCTGGCAGGCAACGGCGGCAGTGACAAGATTCTTGTCTCCCCAGCATTGAATATCCGTTTTGCACGCAGCTTCCTTCTCAGCGGCCTTTTTCCTGTCTTCGTCGGATGTCTCCATGCACCTGCTAATACCAAATCCGACCAGTAAAAGTAAGAACACTCCCCCAACGAATTGCTTCATGCCGCCTGCCGGCGCGGGCGTCGCGATGCTGGCGGCCGGATTGTCGATGCCACAATGGGGACATGTTTTGGCCTCGGACGAGACCTCTTTGTCGCACTCGCGACAGGGCTTGAGGGCCATGATTAAAAGTGCTCCCTTTGCAAGAGGACCACGCGGCCGATCACAATACACGTCGCCTGCGTACATTCGTGCCGATGATAGCGTTTCTGGTCGGGATTGTCGGAGACAAGGAACCACCGTCCGAAGTCGCGTACCATACGCTTGATGATGTCTTCACCATCAAAATTGATCGCATAGACCTCGCCGTCCTTTGGCACCGTGTCAGCAACGTTAATGACTACGGTGTCCCCATCGGACATTGTAGGCTCCATACTTTCCCCCTTGACTCCCACCGCAATCAGCTTGGAAGCGGCGTATCCCTTCTTTAAAAGCCATTCCTTGCGGAACGTAATGGGTCTCCCCTCATCGGGCACCTGGATTGATTCAAAGCCGGTGATGCCGGCCGATAGCTTCAACTTCACTTTTTTTATTTCTACAAAATCGGGATCTTCTGGGTCGTGCTCAATGACCCGCGTGAAGTTCTTCGGCAGCGCGGGTGAGCCGGCTTCACCGTAACGAAGGAATACCTCGGACACGCCGAGATATTCGGCTGTTAAGCGCAAGTTGTTCCCTCGAGGCTCGGAGGCGCCTGCGATCCATTTTTGGACGGCCTGTGGGCTGACGCCAACGAAGCGCGCCATCTCCGACTGGTTGCCGCCGTTTTTTGCAGTGAGTGCCTGGCGGATGCGGTCATTCATATTTTCCATTCTCGCGAGATTACAAACAGACGTTGTAAATTGCACTGCAAATTTAAGTTGTAGATCCTTGTCTTTTGTTGTAACCTATAGTTGTAATTAACTATAGCGTTACAACCATGACCCACATTGATGAGACAGGCATTGCTCAGGCCGTGCGCCTCGCCGGAAGTCAAACTGCGCTTGCCAAGGGACTTACTCGCGTGGCCGATGCAAGAGGTCGCAGCGGGATCACGCCACAAGCGGTTCAAAAATGGGTCTCTCAAGGAGTGGTTCCAGCCGAGCGCTGCCGCGACATTGAGGAGCTTCTTGGAAATCAGGTCACTCGATATCAGCTGAATCCGAGTGTTTTCGGGACTCATGAAGATGCCATTGCCGCAGCTAAGCGCAAGCCGGCGCACACGAATTAATTTTCCAAAGGCATGAGTTTTCATGCCTTTTAGTTTCCAGATTTCCCACTGGGAATGTCACTGGGAAGTTGATTGAATTTTCTAATCGAAGAAGACCATGAACCTGATGCAACGCCTTGAAGGCCCAAGCGTGGTGCCGATGTCGGTGGTGATGGGGGTGAAGACTTTCCGGGAAGCCTGCCGCGCTGCCTGGGCCGCCCGCCCCAAGAACATGACGGCCGCGATGCTGTGCCAGCTGACCGGCATGCGTCCGTCGCACGCCAGCGAGTATTTCGCCGAGGCCGAGACCGATGCCAAGGGCCGCGAGCTGCGCGACATGCCGGCCAAGTATCTGCCTGCCTTCGAAGAGGCCATCGGCAACAGCTTCGCATCGCAGTGGCTGGCCATGCAGTCGCAACTGACCATCCTCGAAGCGCAGATCGCGGAACAGAAGGCGGCGCAATGGGGCAAGTAGTAGTCCAGGAAGTGACCTTCGCTGAGTACCAGGCCGCGTCCATGAAAGATCACACAGGAAGCCCAAGCGAGATCCTGATGCGTTTGTTTGAGCGCAAAGGGATTGTGATGCGCGGTGAGCGACCGGCGCCACCGGCCGACGTCGAAACCGACCAGGTCAAGCAAGTTTTCCGTATCCGCCAAGTTCAATAAGGGAGCGTCATGGATCGAGTCGACATTTCCAAGGTTTCGAGCAAGGCCCTGATGGCCGAACTTTCAGCGCGCGGTCGCCGGCTGGGCGAAGACGGCATTGCCTGCGCTGTGGAGTCGGCAGGCGAGTGCTGGCTGGACAACATCCTGCCGTTGTTCCATGACTGGCTGATGGTGCGCGCCGAGTCGTTCGCCATCGAGGACTTCCGCATCTACGTGGAGAACCAGCGCCCGGAGCTGTGCCCGGTGTCGAATAAGGCCTGGGGAGTGCTGCCCTCGGCTGCGAAGTCGCGCGGCTGGATCACTCGCTTCGGCAGCCGGCCGGCCTGCTCGCCCAAAACACATGGCCACTTCGTGGCTACCTATTCCCGCGCATAACGAGAACAAGATGACGAGTGAAGACAGCTACGAAGAATTCCTGCGCCAGAAGATTAGCCTGGCCAGTTTTCACGGTTTTGACGTGCCGATGGAGCAGATCAATCCAGCCCTAAAGCCTCACACGCGTGACATCGTGCGCTGGGCTGTGCAGGGCGGGCAGCGCGCCATCTTCGCTAGCTTCGGCTTGCATAAGACCGCAACCCAGCTGGAGATCATGCGCCAGGTTGGCATTCATCGCTCAGGCCTGCGCCTGATCTGCATGCCGCTGGGTGTGCGCCAGGAGTTCGTGCGCGAGGCCGCCGAGCGATTCACCGGCGACTGCGCCATGGATCTGCGATTTATCCGCTCGGATGCCGAGATCGACGACGAGCGCACCGTCTACCTGACCAATTACGAGAGCATCCGCGAGGGCAAGCTTGATGTGTCCCGCTTCCGTGCCACCAGCCTGGACGAGGCAAGCGTGCTGCGCAGCTACGGCAGCAAGACCTATCAGGAATTCTTGCCAGCGTTTGCGCCCGTCGAATTCAAGTTTGTGGCCACGGCTACACCGAGCCCCAACCGGTTCAAGGAACTGATCCACTACGCCGGCTACCTGGGCGTCATGGACACCGGCCAGGCGCTGACCCGCTTCTTCCAGCGCGATGCGGAGAAGGCCGGGAACCTGACCCTGTACCCGCACAAGGAATATGAATTCTGGCTCTGGGTGGCCAGTTGGGCGGTGTTCATCCAGCGCCCCAGCGATCTGGGCCACAGCGACGAGGGATACGTGCTGCCCGAGCTGGACGTCCGGTACCACGAGGTACCGAGCAATTACGGCGCGGCCGGTACCGAGAAGAATGGGCAGGGCCTGCTGATCCCCGATGTGGCCATGGGGCTGTCCGCTGCAGCAGAAGAGAAGCGCAACAGCATGCCGGCGCGCGTGGCGCTGGTGGCCGACCTGGTCGCCCAAGATCCGGAAGATCACTTCATCGTCTGGCACGACCTGGAAGACGAGCGCCATGCCATCCAGCAGGCGATCCCCGAGGCAGTCAGCGTCTGGGGCACCCAGGACCTGGAGCTGCGCGAAGAGCGCATCCGTGACTTCAGCGACGGGAAGTGCCGCGTGCTGTCCACCAAGCCGATCATCGCCGGCTCCGGCTGCAACCTGCAGCGGCACTGCCACCGCGAGATCTTCGCGGGGATTGGTTTCAAGTTCAATGACTTCATCCAGTCAATTCACCGAGTCCACCGCTTCGGCCAGCGCCAGCGCGTGCGCATCGACATCGTGCACACCGAATCCGAGCGCGAGGTACTGCGTACCCTGCGGGCCAAGTGGGACCAGCACATCGAAATGGGGAACAAGATGACAGAAATTATCCGGAAATTCGGGCTGAGCCAGTTGGCCATGCAAGAGACGCTGGCCCGTTCCATCGGCGTCGAACGGATCGAGGTGCGCGGCGACCGCTTCAACGTCGCGAACAATGATTGCGTGGCCGAGGCGAGGCTGCAGTCCGAGAACTCGGTCGGCCTGATCGTCACCAGCATCCCCTTTGCAAATCACTACGAATACACCCCGAGCTACAACGATTTCGGTCACACGCAGGACAACGCCCACTTCTGGGCCCAGATGGACTTCCTTACACCCGAGCTGCACCGGATCCTGCAGCCTGGCCGCATTTACTGCTGCCACGTCAAGGACCGCATCAACTTCGGGAACGTCACCGGCGCCGGCGTGCCCACCGTCAGCCCGTTCCACGCCGAGGCCCTGTTCCACGGCCTGAAGCATGGCTTCGACTACATGGGCATGATCACCGTGGTCACCGACGTGGTGCGCGAGAACAACCAGACCTACCGTCTGGGCTACACCGAGATGTGCAAGGACGGCACGAAGATGGGCGTGGGTTCCCCTGAATACGTCCTGCTCTTCCACAAGCCGCAGACCGACCGCTCGCGCGGCTATGCCGACGTGCCGGTGAAGAAATCGAAGGATGAATACAGCCTGGCACGGTGGCAGGTCGATGCGCATGCCTTTTGGCGCTCCAGCGGCAACCGTCTGCTGTCGGCCGACGAGATGGCCGCCTACGGCCCGGAGAGGCTGGCCAAGATGTTCACCGAGCACAGCCTAGAGAACGTCTACGACTTCGACTTCCACGTGCGCGTGGGCGAGCAGCTGCTGGAGCGGCAGGCGCTGCCCAGCACCTTCATGAGCCTGGCGCCAGGCAGCCATCACCCGGACGTGTGGCACGACGTGCTGCGGATGAAGACCCTCAACGGCGAGCAGGCCAATCGCGCTGTCGAGAAGCACATCTGCCCGCTGCAGTTCGACATCGTGGATCGCCTCATCGAACGTTACAGCAACTGCGGTGACCTGGTCTACGACCCGTTCCACGGCTTGGGCACTGTCGGCGTGCGTGCCATCAAGGCAGGACGCCGCGCTGGCGGCTCCGAATTGAATCCCAAGTATTTCCTCGATCAGGTGCATTACCTGCGCGCGATGGAGCGTGAGGTGAGTATGCCGACCCTGTTCGATTTTGACGAGATCGAACGCGCAGCATGACAGCCCTGCTCATCAATAGCCAAGAATCATTCCAGCGCGCCATGGGCGTGCTGCGGGAAGAGTTCGGCCGCCACCGGTATTTGAAATTGAACCTGAAGACCGGCAAGGACCGCTCTCTGGATCAGAACGCCACCATTCACTGCTGGTATGAGCAACTGGCTCGCGAACTGCGCGAAGAGGATGCGCTGGGCTGGAAGTGCTTCTGCAAGCTGCATTTCGGCGTCCCGATCCTGCGCGCGGAAGACGACGAATACCGGGAGGTCTACGACAGCTCCATCAAGGGCATGAGCTACGAGCGCAAGCTGATTGCGATGAAGCAATGGCCCGTCACGTCGCTGATGACCACCACACAACTGAGCAAATTTGCCGAGGCTATGCAGGCGCATTTCCGGCCACTGGGCGTGCAGCTGGAGTTCCTGGAACGCCGATGATGACCCGCTCCCTGCTCTCCCGCAAGAAGCCGCTGAAGGCTTCGCTGCCTGTTGTCGAGTGCCAGGTATGCCGCAAGGCGTTCATCCAGTTCCGCATGGGCCAGGTGGTCTGCAACCCGCGATGCGCGATCAAGCAGCAAAAAGATGCGCGGAAACGTCAAAAAGTTGCGGACCGTGCGCGCCTGGCCGAGCTGGACCCGAAGCGCAAGCAGAAGGCCCGGGCGAAGGCGAAGAAGGCGCTGCATACCTTCATCCGCGAGCGCGATGCCGGGAAGTCCTGCATCTCCTGCAGCAAGGTCCTAGTCAAAGCCGGGAAGCTGGGCGGCGACTATGACGCCGGCCACTTCCGCAGCGTCGGCAGCGCCAAGCACATGGAGTTCGTGGAACGCAACATCCACGGCCAGTGCAAGCGCTGCAACTGCGAGCTGGGCGGCAACGCTCTGGAATATCAGAAGGGCCTTATAGCGCGCTACGGCCAGCATTACGTCGATGCTCTCTTGGCCGACCAGACCGTCCGCAAGTTGACGGTGGATGACTACGAGACCATCGAGAAGCTCTACACACAGAAATTGAGGGATTTGCTCGCAGCGCGGGCGGAAGGGCAGGCCGTTTAATGGATTGGTTCCGCATGTACGGCGAGTTCGCCGCTGATCCGAAGGTGCAGAGCATGCCCGAGGCCATGCAGCGCCGCTTGGTCATGCTGTTTTGCCTTCGTTGCAGTAACGCCCTTGTAACGTTACAGGATGATGAGATCGCGTTCGCACTGCGTATCAGCGAAGAGGAACTGGCCGCCACCAAGGCCCTGTTCATCCGCAAGGGCTTCATCACCGATGACTGGGAAATCGCCAATTGGGAGAAGCGTCAATTCGCCTCTGACTCAAGCGCGGCGCGGGTTGCAGCCCATCGAGCAAGGAAGAAGGAACAGGAGCAACAAGGCGGTAACGTTACTGTAACGCCCCAGAACAGAACAGATACAGAACAGAAACAGAACAGAGGAGAAAAAGCAGGTAGCGCCGAGCCGCAAGGCGACTCGACTCCCGAGGTCGTCCTGATGCCTCTGGCTGGTGGCAAGGAGTTCACGATCCGGCAGAGCCACGTCGATGAGTGGCAGGCCGCCTACCCGGCAGTGGACGTCGTGCGCCAGCTGGCCGCCATGCGGCAGTGGTGCCTGGCCAATCCTGCCAACCGCAAGACCGCCAAGGGCGTGCTCTCGTTCTGCAATCGCTGGCTGTGCAAGGAGCAGGACCGGCCCCGGCCGGCCGCCAGGGCCTCGCCGGGAGGTTCTGGTGCCTGGTGGGCAACGGACCAGTCCGTGATTGCGAAGGGTGCCGAGATGGGAATGGCGCCGAGGGCTGGCGAAGGGATGCCGGCGTTCAAAGGGCGGGTACAGGCGGCCATCGACAACGGCGGATCGGAGCCCCAACCACCAAGATCTGCGGTTGGAATTGTCGCCCCAGACGATGGGCCCAGGCGGATGAAGCCGGAAGGCATTGCGCCGCTGGCCAGCCTGGTGAAGTCGAGGACTGTCGCATGAGATGCGCTATCGGATAACGGAGAAATCCATGAGCAACAACCAGAAAAATCCCCGGATCAGCGAGACCGTGGTGATCTTCCTCGAATCGCACCCGAAAGCGCGCATGGGCGAGATCCAGGAATTCGTGCTCGGCCACGGCCTGTCCACTGAGCAGGGCATCCAGTCGGTGATGCGCAATCTGGTCCGTGATGGCGTGGTCATTGCCGACAAGTCCACCGACAAGAAAAAGTTTCGCTACTCGCTGGCGCCGGATGCCCCGGCTGTGTGGAGGACCGACTCAGCTCTTTTCGCGGTGCCCGACGAGCTGGCCGGCCCGATTGTTCCCCCTCTGGTCTGGTCGATGCGTCATCTGCTCGGCCACGCCGCCTGACTCGCCATAAGCCACAAGGAGAAATAAATGATCGCTGCTATCCCTGCCGAGGATCGACCCAACATCATCGTTCAGGAAGTGCGCCTACCGCCGGCACCCGAGCGCATCAACATCAAGATCACTCTCGCGCCGCGCACCTGCCTGTCCTGCGGTGCGAAGACCACCCCTGCCGGCGATCTGCCGTGCGGCCACTGAAGGCGCAGCGTGGCATTGCCAAGTCGTTCATACCGCGACCCGCTGTTGCAGTTGCTTGAATCGGAGGCGCGGAGCTGCAAGGGCCGCGCCTTCCAGGTCCAGGCTTGGGGCAAAGAGACGTGCAGCAAGCAAAACCAGAAACACGGCCGGCGCTGCCGGCACTACCAGGAGAGAACCGCCAATGTTCAATGCGACCGCGAAAAGAGCCCCCAAGCCGGTAGAGTCGATGAATGACCGCCAGCGCGATGGCATGGAATACTGCCTCGACGTCTGGGCGGCATGGATGCGCAAGGATGACCGAGACCTCGGCGTGCAGAGCATGCGCGGCGAGGGGGAGGGTGATGCCGCGCTTGCGCGCCAGGACAACGCCATCGCCGAGGCGACGGATGCGATGATGCAGAGCCTGGTGCCGCGTCACCAGTGGGCTATCAAGAAGAAGTTCGGCCTGGCGCGCGTCTGGAGCTTCCCCGGCGCCGACCTTGCGCAGTCATATGTGGATGCCCTTGCAGCATTGGAGCCACTGCTGAGAAAAAACCTTGCAACGCGCATGCAGTTCTCGTAGACTTCTGCTCACGGGGTGTTTTTGCTCGCCTAGAGAAAAGTAAGACGCCACAACGAAGCCGCATTTCACATCGAAGTGCGGCTTTTTTGTTTGTGCTCTAGGGGGCGTCCCTTACCAGATAGGTCTGGATTCCGAGCGCCCCGCCCGGCCGGCTACATTACTTCTTGGCGGCTTCCCCGTCCTTTTTTGCCTCAAGCGCAATCTTCATCAAATATCCGGATAAGGGCATCACGCCAAACGTGAAAGCCATACTGCATAAAGACGCCAGATAGATTGGGTTAAAGAATTTTCGAAACGAGCTTACGATCTGTGTCGCAGTCGCTGGCTCAATGGAATTCGCGGCTGCCAGTTCGTTTATTAATCCATCTAATTCAGTTTGAAAAAATAAGCCCGACATCTGGGCGACGAAGAAGACGGCCATCAGAGCAAAGCCGCAGTTCCAGATAACTTTGGACAGTCTGCGAAAAAGGAACGGCTCCTTTACGGCCAAGCCTATTACCGCACCGGACAAGGTTGTGAGTACGCTAAGGATTGTCGTTGTGTAGTCCATCAAATACCTCTTAGTAAGCGTTCTAGCTCAAACGTCCAGTTGTTCAGTGTTGATGCCGAGCGCCGCCGCGATCTTTTCGATGGTGGCCGGGCGCAGGCTCTCGCTGTTCTCCTGCTTTGCATAGGCAGGCTGAGAGATTCCCAGGCGCTGCGCCACCTCCGCCTGAGTGAGCTTCAGGTACTCGCGCCAGGCACGCACTGGCGTGGCACCGTTGACAGTTGCGCCCACCACCTCGTTAGGGATAAGGCCGCGCTCTTGGCGGTATAGCTGCATGAATTCATCATAGGGCAGCACAACATAGGCCGGTTTCCCGTCCGGCCCGTTGATCATTTGGATGTTAGTAGGTGCGTTCATCTCGTTTCCTCACTTCTTGAATATCGACAATCTTGATTTCGCCTGACCAATCAAACAACACTCTGTAGTTCCCAACTCTGAGCCTGTACCCGTATTCATGGTTCGTCAGGCTCTTCACGTTCTGGCAGGCTGGCATCTGAGCTAAGTCCTGCACTGCTTCGAAGATCGGCTTCTGTGCTTGCTTGTCCAGCTTGCGCAGTTGCTTAAAGGCTTTTGGGGTCCAGTTGATCGTGTTCATGGGTTTAATTATAACCTATTTATAACCGATGGCAAGAAAAGGTTATAAATGAGCGAATAATTTTTAGCGTGTCTCTCTTCTGGTTTGTGACCAGTTCGCCCGCTGCCGAAAACGGTCGCGGGCATTTTTATTCAAGAGCAGATTGGGGACGGAGAGGGCGCTGAAGTCGCTCGCTCTTCTTCCCGATTTGCCAATTTCGTCAAACCAACCCCATGAGCGGAGGCCCGATGGCCAAGCACTGTGGGGCCAAAACGCGTGCTGGAGGCTTGTGCAAGGCCCCGGCCATGGCGAACGGCAGATGTCGTGTCCATGGTGGCGCGAGCACTGGCCCGAAGAACCAAAAAGGAAATTCCAACGCGGTAAAGCACGGTTTCTACAGCGACGCGCTGCGGCCTGATGAGCGGGCGCTGTGGGAGCGGGTGGAGATCGGCTCGATTGATGATGAGATCCGGCTGATGCGCGTGAAGCTGCACCGCCTGGTCACGCTGTCGGGGAATGCCGACGTTGCGTCCCTGGTCGAATCAGCCATCGAGGTCACGCGTAAGCAGGGCGAGGAGTTCGACCACGATGTAAAGGGCGTGATCGAGTACGACAAGCTGGAGCTGAAGGCCAAGGCCGCGCGCTACGGTGATTTGATCATCCAGGCCGTGGAGACCATCCGCAAGTTGGAGCTGCAGCGTGTGCAGATGCAGCTGTTGACGAAGAAAATTGCCGAGGACGGCGGCGGGGACGGTGACCGCGATGTCGCCGGCTTCGAGGTTGTCCCCTATGACGAATAAGGTTCTCCTGCGCAGCACGGCCAGCACGCCACAAGCAGAGTTCGTCAACGCGAAAGACCAGTTCCCGGCCATGGTGGCTGGGTTCGGCTCGGGCAAGACCCAGGCGGCCATCATGCGGGCGCTGCGCTTGAAATTCGCGTATCCGCGCCAGAACATCGCCTACTACCTGCCCACCTATGACCTGGTGCGCATGATCGGCTACCCCCGTTTCGAGGAGACGCTGAGCAATGCCCGGGTCAAGTACCGCCTCAACCAGTCCGATCACGTCCTGTCGATCCCTGAGAAGGGGAAGGTCATCTTCCGCACGCTGGACAACCCGGCGCGCATCGTGGGCTACGAGGTCGCCGACAGCATTGTTGACGAGCTGGACACCCTGAAGCAGGCGGATGCCCAGCACGCCTGGCGGCAAGTTATTGCGCGAAACCGGCAAAAAAAGCCGGATGGATCGCTGAATACAGTGGGCGTGGCCACGACCCCTGAAGGTTTCCGCTTCGTCTATGAGCAGTGGGCCAAGGCTCCCCAGGAGGGATACCGCCTGATCCGCGCCAGCACCTACAGCAACGAGCGCAACCTGCCGGCCGGGTATATCGATTCGCTGAAGCGGTCCTATCCGCCCCAGCTGATCGCCGCCTACCTGGAGGGCCAGTTCGTCAACCTGACGGCCGGCGCGGTCTATCCCGACTTCGACCGGGCGAAGAACCACACGCCCGAGACCATCCAGGAGGGCGAGGAGCTGCACATCGGGCTGGACTTCAACGTCTACAACTGCACGGCGGCGGTGGCCGTGGTGCGCTTCGGCACCCCCAAGATCCTGGGCGAGCTGGTCAAGATGCGCGACACGCCGCACGTGATCGAGACGATCAAGCAGAAATACCCCAGCCACCGGATCAACATCTATCCGGACGCCAGCGGCCAGAGCAATAAAACGGTGAACGCCACCGAGAGCGACATCCTGCTGCTCAAGCGGGCCGGGTTCAACGTCCTGGTGCCGAGCAAAAACCCCTTCGTAAAGGAGCGGGTGATGGCGGTCAACTCGCTGATCTGCAACGGCGCCGGTGAGCGCGCGCTGCTGGTCAACACCCTGGCCGCGCCGACGATCACCGAGTGCCTGGAACAGCAGATCTACGACGAGAACGGCGAGCCGGACAAGAAATCAGGGAAGGACCACGGTCCTGACGCCCTGGGCTACTTCGTCTATTACAAGTGGCCAATTGTTCGGCCGACGACAGCACAACGCACCAACATTCCCATTTTTGGCCGGTAGGCGGCGCGCTCTTATGGCGCCGGCCCGGCCGCCAGAGCGCACATGTTCAAGACCATCAAAGACAAGATCCAGCGCGATCGCGACTTCCCGCAGCGGCAGTTCGATATCGACGTGCTGACCCGCGTGCTCCGGGGGAAGCTCTACGACCACATGCAGTACGCCTTCAACCAGGAGAAGAAGGACGGCCTGGATGAGTACATCCCGCTGCGCGACCGCCGGCCCTCCGTTCGGTATGGCCTGTGCCGAATCGTGGTGGATGACAGCGTGTCCCTGCTGTTCTCCGAAGGGCACTTCCCGGCGGTGGACTGCAAGGACGAGCGCACTCGGGACACCCTGGCCGACCTGATCAAGGAAACGAAGCTCAATCAGGTCATGATCGACGCGGCCACCACCGGCAGCGTCGGCAGCGTGGCCATCTTCCTGCGCGTGCTCTCGAATCGCCTGTTCTTCAAGGTGGAGAACACCCAGTACCTGACGCCGATCTGGAAGAAGGACGAACCGGACACGCTGCAGCGGGTGGTCGAGCAGTACAAGGTCAAGGGCTCGGTGCTCAGGGCCATGGGCTACCACATCGGTCCGGACGACGACCCGCTGGACTTCTGGTTCCGTCGCACCTGGGACGATACCGCCGAGACCTGGTTCCTTCCCTGGAAGGTGGGCAGCGAGGATATCCCCGCCACGGCGCCGGATGCCCAACTGCAGGCCGACGACAAGAACACCACCAAGCACGAGCTCGGTTTCGTGCCGGTCGTGTGGGTGAAGAACCTGCCCGGCGGCGACGATATCGATGGCGAATGCACGTTCCCCAGCGAGGCCATTGATACCCAGATCGAGATCGACTACCAGCTTTCGCAGTCCGGCCGGGGCCTGAAATACAGCTCCGACCCGACGCTGCTGATCAAGGAGCCGGCCGTCGACAACGACGGCAAGATCATCAAGGGCGGCGGGAATGCGCTGGCAGTGGGTAAGGATGGCGACGCCAAGCTGCTGGAGATCAACGGCACCGCCTCGGCGGCTGTGATCGAGTATGTGCGGTGCCTGCGCGAGATGGCGCTGGAGACAGCCCACGGCAACCGGTCGAACGCTGACAAGCTGTCGGCGGCGCAATCCGGCCGCGCCATGGAGCTCATGAACCAGTCCTTGATCTGGCTGGCCGACAAGCTGCGCATCAGTTACGGCGAAGGCGCACTGCTGGAGCTGCTGCGGATGGTGGTGAAGGCCTCGGTCAAGTTCGACCTGGTGAAAAAGGACGGTACCGAGGTCGGCGAACTCTCAACTGAGCCGCTGGCCCTGCGCTGGCCGAACTGGTACCAGCCGACCTATGCCGACAAGCAGACCGAGTCCTTGACGCTGTCGGAGCTGCGCCAGGCCGGCCTGCTCTCTCAGGAGACGGCCGTCAAGACCATCGCGAGCAGCTATGACATTGCCGATCCTGCCGACGAATTGCGGCAGATCAAGGCAGAGCCGCCTCCGACACCTGGCGGCCAGACCGCCAAGCAGGAGCCGCTTTCCCAGTCCGAGGACTGATCCTGTATCACCCAACCAGCCCGCTAGATGCGGGCTTTTTCTTATGGAGAACGACTGATGTCTGACCCGAGCGATACCACTCCCAACAACCCGAATCCGGCCGCCCAGAAAGACCCGGACGACAGCCGCGAATCGTTCTCCCGCGAGTACGTGCGCGAGCTGCGCGAGGAAAACAAGGGCTGGCGCCTGAAAGCCCAGCAGCTGGAGCGCGAGCGCGACGAGCACAAGACCGCTGCCGAGAAGGCTGCCACGGACGCCGAGGGCAAGGTCAAGGAGGCGCACACCGCGGCCGAGCAGCGCGTCATCCGCGCCGAGCTAAAGGCGGAAGCACTGAAGGCCGGCATGGTCGACCTGGATGGCCTGAAGCTGGCTGATCTGTCCAAGGTGAAGATCAACGAGGCCGGCGAGGTCGAGGGCGCGGACGCTCTCATGGAGGAGCTGAAGAAGGCCAAGCCCTACCTGTTCTCGGGCAACCAGCACAGCAGCACCCCGGGCAACCCGCCCAATCCGAAGCCACCGGTGGCCAAGAAGGCGACCGAGATGTCGGCCGAAGAGTACGCGGCGGCCCGCAGCCAAATCAAGTAAGCAACGTGCGCCGGCGCAAGACGCGCCCGGCGCGCCACTGTTTCACCCATCGACCGGCGTATTGACGCCGACCCATCGGGGCCTGACGCCCAGGGGATTTACCTAAACCCTGAGTCAAGGAAATACCATGCCCATTCAAAATATGCCGGCGTCGCTGCAGAACGCCATCCAACAAGGTTTCCTGGAGCGCGAGTTCCAGACCGGTCTGCAGTCCGCCCTCGGCTATCGTGCCATCGCTGACCGCGAGTCCGTTTCCATCAACGTTGGCGAGACCGTCACCAAGACCCGCGCCGGCCTGAAGGCGCCTGTCACCAGCCCCCTGAGCCCGTCGTCCAATACCAACTTGGACAACGGCATGACGCCCTCGGCGCAGACCATCGAGCAATACACCCTGGGTATCGATCAGTACGGCGACACCATCGACCTGAACGTGGTCACCAGCCAAGTGGGCATCGCCAACCAGTTCCTGCTGAACGCGCGCACCAACGGTATCCAGGCCCGCCAATCGCTGGATCGCCTGGCGCGCAATGCGCTGTTTGCTGCCTATCTGGGTGGCCACACCCGCGTGCGCACCACCCTGGGCGCACCTGCCGCAACCATCAACGTGGACGACGTGCGCGGCTTCGAGCTGGTGCTGGGCACCGGTTCCAGTGCTGGTAAGTACGTGCCGGTCTCCGGTACCTTCACCGCATCCGTGGTTATCGGCAGCAATGCCTACACCCTGATCGGCACCTCGCGGGATGGCAGCAACGTTTCGACTACCCCCGGCGGCTTCTCCGGCACGCTGACCTTCTCGGGCAACGTGACCGTGGCCGACGGTACCGCCCTGAACCGCGTGGACCACGGCAACGCTCCGGTTCTGGTGCGTCCCAATGGCAAGTGGACCGGCGGCTCGGCCTACGGCAGCGCCACCAGCACCAATGCGCTGGCGAGCACGGACGTGCTCACGCTGGGCGTGATTGAGGATGCCGTCGCCAACCTGCGCAACAACACAGGCATCCAGGGTCAGCTGTTCAACCTGTACCTGGACAACGTGTCCATGCGCCAGCTGTTCTCCGACCAGGACTTCAAGCTGATGTACCAGGGCCAGTACGGCAGCCCCGAAGCGCGGCAGGGCCAGGTCTTCCAGCTGATGGGCGTCAATTTCATCCCCACCACCGAAGCGCTGACCCAGGCCCACCCGAGCACTGCAGGCCTGACCGTGCGTCGTCCGATTCTGGTGGCGCAGGGCGCGCTGGTTGAAGGCGACTACGCCGGCATGACCGAAAAGGCGAAGGAGCTGGCCGACGGCAACAGCGAGATCCAGATGCTGGACGACGTGGCCCAGGTCATCCGTGGCCCCATCGACCGCCTGCAGCAGATCATCGCGCAGTCGTGGTTCTGGATCGGTGGCTTCGTCGCCCCGACCGACGCCACCGCCAACAGCAACATCATCCCGACCGCCGGCGCGCAGTACCTGAAGCGCGCCGTGGTGCTGGAACACGTCTAATCCAGACGGGCAGGGGGCCGCGCTTGCGGCTCCCGACCGTCTTTCGGAGAAATCCATGCCTGAAGACCAAGACCAGATCAACGAGCAGTCAGATGCTGCCGCACCCCCGGTGGTCCAGGCCTCGCTTGCGGCTCCCGACCGTCTTTCGGAGAAATCCATGCCTGAAGACCAAGACCAGATCAACGAGCAGTCAGATGCTGCCGCACCCCCGGTTGTCCAGGCCGCGCTTGCGGCTCCCGACCTGTCTGCGCCAGCGGAGGCCCCGCCTGCCAGTCCCGTACCGGCGGCGGACCCCGTCGATCCCGTTCCGCCGACAGGTGATCCTGCTCCGGCGGCCGGCACCAAGAAGCCGCGCCGCGTGCGCCGGCAGGAAAAGGTCGTGCAGCGCGACCTGGCCACCGGTCAGGACTCGGTCGTCGCCGCCGTGACTGATGAAGAGCTGGCCGAGGCCCCCACGAAGGTGACTCTGGCCGCACCCTACGGCTTCTACGAAGACGACGGCGCTCTCCGCTCCTGGGCCCAAGGCCAGCAGGTGGAGGACCCGGACGAGATCGCGCTGCTCATCGAGCGCGGCGCAATCTTCACCACGGAGTAATCATGGCCTTCACCGACGCCGAGAAAACCGACGTGCGCCGCTTCTGCGGCTACGGTGCGTTCGGCGGCGGCCAGCCGCTTCCCGCCTCGGGATATCGCTTCTCGACCCAGTACGGCGTGCTTGAGTACAAGCTCAACACGCTATCGGCGGCGGAGGAGGCGGTGACGCGCACCTACCTGACGAACCTGGCGGCGCTCGAAGGCGACATCATGGGCGCCAGCGGGATCCGCCAGAACCTCGATACCGATGCCGCAGCCGTCTGGACGCATAACAAGGCGGAATACCGCGACCGGAGGAACCTTTTCAATGGCACGCGCCGTGAGCTCTGTAACTTCCTGGGGCTTCCTCCTGGCCCTGGGCTCGGAGACGGCGGCATAACGCTGGTGGTGTGATGGACGCCCTCAAACTGCAAGACAAGATCTACAGCGGGTATGCGAAGGCTGCGCTGCGCCTGGGCCTGGACAATGTCCAGTACCGCCCAGCTGGCAGTGGCAACCCGCTGGCCGTCGCGGGCGCCCCCGTCAAGGCCAGTTTCAACGCCGAAGACATGCAGTACGGCCGTGCCAACAAGTACGGCGCGGCGGTCTGGTGGGGCTTGTTCGATGGCCGGCTTACGCAGACCGGCGACTACCTGGACGGCCCACAAGGCACGTTCTTCGTTGCCAGCCAGCAGCTGCATCTGCCCATCCAACTGGTCCAGTGCAATCGTCGCGTGAAGCTTTCGCGCGCCGCGGTGCAGAGTGGCGTGGGTGCCGTAGGCTACGGTGGCCCCTGCGGTACCTCGGGCGACACCGTGCTGCTGGGAGACGCTGGTGATCCAGCGGCCACCGGCTGGCCGGCGAGCATCCTGCTCTTTGGGCAGCGCGAGCGCAACTTGAGCGGCCTGCCTGGCGCTGTTCAGCAACTCGGCTGGCGGATCCTGCTACCGGCCTCGGTGCCGGCCAGTGTGGTGATCCAGGCATCCGACATCCTCATCGACGATATGGGCCGGCGCTACGCCGTCCAGGGCGCTGAGCTCACCGATATGGGCTGGCGCATCACTTCTACGGAGCTGCACGCATAACATGGCCGATCTATCCGATGTCAGCAACATGCTGGTGGCCCAGATCGCGGCCTATGTTTATCCCAACGGCACCGGTAACCCGGTTTCGCCCGTGGTGGGCTTCCCGGTCAAGGTGTTTGCCGGCTGGCCGCAGCCTGAGCTCCTGGCTGCTGACCTGGCCGCAGGCGCCGGGAACATCAGCGTCTACCCGACCGACACCGAGAAGCCGCTCCCGGTGACGGCGCGCGACTGGCAGGTCCAGAGCCTGCCGGCAGCGACGATCACCACCTCGGTGGCCGGCCAGGCCGTGACGCTGGGCGGTATTGTGGCGGCCGGCCAGAACGTGGCCATCCAGGTCAATGGGAAGTCCTACATCGTCGCCGCACAGGACGGCAACACGTTGGCCGGCGTGGCCACCGCGCTGGCTGCGCTGATCAGCGCAGATGTGCCGGCCACGGCCAGCGGCGCAGTCGTCACCGTGGCGACTGCACATGCGCTGGATGCCGCGGTCGGGACCAGTGGAACCCTGATCCGCCAGCTGCGGCGCCAGCAGAAGACATTCCAGATCACCGCCTGGGCCAATTGCTACAACGAGCGCGATCAGCTCGGCGCAGCCATTGACCAGGCCATCGAGCCGCTGTCGCGCGCGGCACTTCCGGATGGCTCGATAGCCATCCTGCACTACCGACAGACACGCCAGGATGACAGCATGCAGAAGCAGCGCATCTACCGGCGCGACATCTTCTACGCCATCGACTATGCGACCACGCAGATCACCGGCGGCACCAGCGTGCTGACCGCGCAGGCCTTCGTGGTCGGCGGTCCAGCCCTGAATTGATTCCATCGAGGACGACATGAAACTGATTGCAACGCAGGCCTTTGGCCAATACGCGCAAGGCGCAAGCATCACCGACGCGGCCGAGATTGCCACGATCCTGGCCGGCGAGCAGGCGGCCTTCGTAGTGAAGGTTCCGGACGACCCGGCACCGGCCACCACCAAGGCTGCCGCGAGCGACACCGCCGCCAGCTAATTTTTCCCAGAAATCACCGTAAGGCCGCCTTGTGCGGCCTTTTTCATTTTCGGAGGCTTCCATGCCGGTTTCCCAAGCAGGCGCGATCAACACGACCGCCCTGATCGTCCCGGACGTCTACGTCCAGATTCTGCCGCCGCAGAACACCCTGATCAACGGCTTGCCCACCAACATCCTGGGCGTCGTCGGCACTGCTCAGTGGGGCCCGGTGAATGCGCCCACCATCATTGGCGACATGACCGCCTATGCCCAGCAGTTCGGCGCGATCCAGAACCGCAAGTACGACATGGGCACTCAGGTGGCCGTGGCCGTGCTGCAGGGCGCCAACAACTTCCGTTGCGTGCGCGTCACCGACGGCACCGACGTGGCCGCCACGATCAGCATCGGCAGCTCGCCGGTGAATATCACCTTTACGTCGAAGTGGACCGGGACGCTGGGCAATACGATCCAGGTGACCCTGTCTGCCGGCGCTGCCGCCAACTCCTGGCGCGCTGTGGTTTCCATGCCTAACCGCGTGCCTGAGACCTACGACAACATCACCGGTACCGGCGCCGCCCTGTGGGCGAACCTGGCCGCTGCCATCAACTTCGGCCAGTCGGGCCTGCGCGGTCCCTCGCAGTTGATCGTGGCGACCGCCGGTACCGGCACCACGGCGCCCACGGCCAGCACCGTGACGCTGACCGGCGGTACCGATGGAGCCACCACCATCACCGGCTCGGTGCTGCTGGGCGTGGACACCACTCCGCGCAAGGGCATGTATGCGCTGCGCAATACCGACACCAGCATCGCTATGCTGGCGGACTGCGACGATTCGACCACCTGGTCCACCCAGGTTGCATACGGTTTGTCCGAGGGCACTTACATGATCGCGGTGGGCCCGGCTGGCGACACGATCTCCAATGCGGTCACCACCAAGGCCACCGCCGGCATCGACAGCTACACCATGAAGCTGCTCTTCGGCGACTGGATCTACTGGCTGGACACCGTCAACAACGTGACCCGCATGATCTCGCCGCAGGGCTTCGTGGCCGGCTGCCTGGCGAACCTGTCGCCCGAGCAGTCCAGCCTCAACAAGCAGCTGTACGGCATCGTCGGGACCCAGAAGAGCTACCAGAACCTCCAGTACAGCAACCCGGAGCTGCAGGCCCTGGGGCAGGCCGGCATCGACCTGGTCACCAACCCTATCCCCGCCGGCAACATGTTCGGCGTCCGGGTCGGCCACAACACCAGTAGCAATCCGGTGATCAACGGCGACAACTACACACGGATGACCAACTACCTGGCCTACACGCTCAACAGCGCAATGGGCCTTTTCGTCGGCCGGACCCAGTCGACCGACAAGAAGGACCCGCTGCGTCGCCAGACAGGCGCCACCATCAGTAGCTTCATGCAATCGCTGGTGGACCAGGACATGCTCGACAGCTTCGACAACAAGTGCGACCTGACCAACAACAAGCCGGATCGCATCGCCCTCGGCTATCTGCAGGACGACCTGAACGCTCGGTACCTGTCCATTGCCGAGAAGCTGATCGTCAACCTGCAGGGTGGCCAGTCGGTTGTGACGCGCGCCAGCATCGCCGCGGCGTCCTGATCGTCGCCAACCCTATAAAGACCCCGCTCTGGCGGGGTTTTTCATTTCCATCTGGAGAAAAACATGCCGCAAAATGGCTTCAGCGTAGGGCGCGACTATTCGCTCGACATCATCACGCAGAATGGCCCGCTGTCCTTCGGCCTGATCATCTCGTTTTCGAGCAAGCAGGACTCGACCGAGAAGAAAATCAAGGGCCTGGACGGCATCACGCGCCCGGTGCGCTTCTTCGACGGCTGGTCGGGAAACATCGAGGTCACCCGTCAGGATGACACCCTAGATGCCTACTTCGCGCAGCTGGAAGAGGACTACTACAACGGCCTGACCGAGCAGGGTTGCACCATCACCGAGACCATCACCGAGGTGGATGGATCGGTCAGCCAGTACCGCTATCTGGGTGTCCTGCTGAAATACGATAGCGCCGGTAACAAGAGCGGCGATGACACTATTTCGCAGGCCCTGTCCTTCATGGCATCTCGTCGCAAGAAGGTGTCCTAATGGCCAAAATTTCCAATGTGAAAACTGGTGCGCAAGCCGCGCACACCGATGACGCGCCCAGCAAGGCGCTCCTGGCAGCTGCCGAGACCACGGCCTCGGATGCTGCAGGCCGCGTCATCAAGCTGCGGCGCCCGGGCATCTTGGCGCAGTATCGCCTGATCGAGGCGCTGGGCGATGCTGCCGCCAGCAACGACACCTACGTCCGCATGGTCATGCCCATTTTGTACGTGGTGCAGATCGATGACGACGCGGTGCCACCGCTGCGCACGAAAGCCGAGGTGGAAGCGCTGATCCAGCGCTTGGACGACCACGGCATGCGCGCCGTTATGGCCGGCATCGGCGAACTGGCTGCGAAAGCGGAAGAGGGAGATCCTGCCGCCATAAAAAAATCGTTCTGAACCCCGAATTCCGGGAGGCCTTGTGGCTTGCCCAGAACGGGGTTCCGTTCGATCTGGCGTTTTCGATGGAGCCGAACATGCGCTCAGGGTTCGCCATCATCATCTCCGAGCAGAAGAGCGGTCGGAAATTCAACTGGCATTCCCTGAAGTTCGATGAAAAATGATTGAGTTCAATAGCCCTGGCGCGTTCGCGCTGCACCTGACCAAACTGGCCGCTGCGCAGCCGGCGGTGGACGAGCACGTCACCAAATCCATGGCGGAAGAGGTACGGGCGACGGCCGCCGGCATGATCGGCATCTATCAGGAGGCGGTCGGACCGTTTCCGAAGTGGGAAGAGCTGGCCGACAGCACCGAGAAGGAGAAGCAGCGCCTGGGGTATCCGCTGGAGGCGCCGCTGTACCGCACCGGCGAGATGAAGAAAAGTATCGAGGCGTCCAGCGACCGCAACAAGGCCGCAGTTGGGTCGACGGACCCGAAGATGGTGTATCACGAGCTGGGCACGCTGCACATTCCGCCGCGCCCGGTGTTCGGGCCAGCTGCGATTCACAGTGCACCGCGCGTCAAGAAGATCGCCGCGCGGACGGTTTATGCGTGGCTGTGCGGTATCGGATGGCGCCGGCCGAAGAAGAACCTTATTGGCTGATCGAGTGGTAGTAGAGCGCGCCCATCATCGCCAAGTAGGCCAGCAGGAAGAGCGGAAAAGCCATCAGCAGCGGCACCGGCACGATGGTGAGCAGCCACACCCACTTGGGCAGCGGCGGTACCGGATCGTCGCGTCGATACTCGGTGCGCTTTGGATATTGAATCCAGGAAACTCTTTCGGCCAGCCATTCATGCACGCGCGTCTTGAGAGTGGGTTTTAAGGTATCCATGCTCTGCGCCCTAGAAAAAATCTCAGTATAGGCCATCCATCATGATCGACATGTACACGATCGGCATGACCATCAAGTTGCACAACCTGGCCATGCCGGAGTTGTTGCGGATGGCGCAAGAATTTAAGAAGCTGGACACCCTGACGACCGAATTCAACAAGAATATGAAGACGGTTGGCGGCAACGTCTCCGGCATTCGTGCGCTGAAGGTCGAAATCGGCGCACTGGACTCGAAACTGGCCGGTGCGAACCACCAGGCCATGCTGCTGGACCGGCATCTGCGAAACCTGAAGGCTGCGGGCGTGCTGATGGGCACTGCCGGCGGGGGCGCCGGCACCTTTCCCCCGATCTATCCACCGGCCTATCCAGGTGGGCGCGGGTCCGGTGGTGGGCGCGGCCCCATTCCTGGCGGAGGTGCAGGCGGAGGTAGCGGCCACGGACGTGGCGGTTTCCATGGCGGCAATCTGCACATGGGCTCCGGCGGGGTGGGTATCGGCGGTGTCGGCTACGGCTTGGGCGCGAATGCACTGGTGCCGCTGGCTGTTGGTCTGGGAACCCTCTACATCGGCCATGGCATGTATGAAGAGGCCAAGAAACTTGAGAAAGCGCAGGCCGACTTCGCAAACCTGAACCTCTCGCGCGAAGAGAACAAAGAGGCTTTGCAAAAAGCCAATCTGATCTCGAATAACGTGCGCGGTACGGTCATCACCGAAAACCTCGCCCTGATCCAGGACTTGCACACTGCCACCGGCGACCTGCACCACGCTCTGGAGTTGTCCAAGCCTTATGCAATTTACGCCAATGCGGCGAAGGTGCAGAACGGCGGTCGTCCGGTCGACAATCTGGTGATGAATTCCATCAAGGCGCTGGAACACCGCGGTGACCCGGTGATGCAAAATCAGGCCGAGTTGGACCGTGAAATGCGCATGCAGAGCCAGGTCCACTTCTTCACCAAGGGCGTCGTGAGCCCGAGCGACTACTTTGCCATGAGCCGCACGGGCAAGCTGGCGTATCAGCTGGCATCGCCGGAATACCTATATGGCCCGGCTGCCGCGCTGATCTCGGCCAACACAGGTGCCACCGCTGGCACCATGGAAATGACCGCCTTGTCGTCCCTGGTCGGCGGCCACATGGACAAGAAGGCCAAGGGCTTCCTGGCTGAGCTCGGACTTTGGCAGGAGAAGGTGGATCCGCAGGTAGCGGACTACCGGAGGCAGTTCGAGAGAGACCCCGAGTACCAAAAGATCGTAGCTGCGCAAGGTGGCAACCTGATCCAGAACGGGGGCCTGTCGGCGGAGAACACCAAGCTGTTCATCGCCGACCGCAACAAGTTCGTGCTGGATGTGCTGATGCCGGCCATCAAGAAGCGCTACGGCTTGGACAAGAGCAACGAGGAAATCGCCGGGCTGCTTTCGGCCAATTTCAACCGCAACACCTCGGCCGATCTGGGCTTTTACGTCACGAACCAGCTGAAGGTGGCGAAAGACACCGCCGGTATTCAGAATGCCAAGGACTTCATGGCCGCTAACAGCTCCTACATGGAGACGGCCACGGGCGCGGAAGAGAATTTCGTCTCTGCCTGGAAGAACTTCAAGACAGAGTTTGGCAAGAACGTGCTGCCGGTGGTCAGCAGCATGCTGAACGACGGTGCAGACATCCTTCGCAAGATCGGCCAGGCCAAGGAGTATTACTTCCCATCGAAGGATGACAAGGACAGCGGCTGGTTTAGCTGGTTGCCGAAGGGCAGGGACCTGAAGCCGGTATGGGAAGTCCAGCGTGACAAGCAGGCAGCAGCAGAAGCAGCAGCGACCGCGCCGAAACCGCGCATGTCGTCCCTCGAAACAGTAGCGGACGCCTCTTACACCGGCCCCGGTCAGCAGGCAGGGAACGTTTATCTGGACGGCCAGAAGGTCGGTACCGTGATGTCTCCGACGCTAGCCAAGATGCTGAACCGCCCCACCGGCGGCAGCGCCTTCGACATGAAGCAGGCATTGCCCCCGCCCGGCTACAACTACGCCAAGTAGCCACAACAAGGCCACCTTCGGGTGGCCTTTTCTTTTCTGGAAACGCGCATGAAGCCTGACACCATCCTGCAGCTGGGAGACTTCGAGTTTTCCGGCAAGGAGATCCCGGAATTCATCCCATTCGGCGGCGAGCAGCGGCTGGTGGTCCATAAATTGGTGGGCGGCAAGCGCAACGTGCAGGCCATGGGAGCCGACCCGATGCCGATCAGCTGGTCGGGTCTCTTTTTCGGCGCCACCGCGCGCGACCGCGCCCGTTACGTCAACACCTTGAAGGACACGGGCAAGGAGCTGGACTTGATTTGGGACGAATTCTTCTATCGGGTGATTATCCGGGAGTTTCGTGCGGACTTCGAGCGCTACTACCAACTGCCATACCAGATCACCCTGGAGGTAGTGGAGGACAAGAACGGGGCATTCCTCTACAAGGCTCCTCCCAGCGTGGATGACCTGGTCGCCCAGGATGCCGCAAGCGTCAGCGATATGGCCGATATTATCGGTGATGGCCCGCTGTCGAGCCTGGTGACGTCGCTCAACACTGCCATCAGCACCGTCTCCGACATCGCCAAGGCGGCCACCAGCACCATCAACAGCATACTGGCCCCGATCAATGCTGTGCGCGCGCGCGTGCAGGTCTTGTTCGCCTCGGTCAACAACACGGTGCGCAACGTGACCACGCTGGGCGGCATTCTGCCGAACAACCCGATTTCTACGAACGTCGGCCGCATTCTCGGCCAGGCCACCGCTGCGACACAGCTGCCGATCCTCCAGCAGATGGACGTGACGCTGGGCCGCATGGGCAAAAACCTGACGGGCATCAATTCTGGCACCAAGACCGTGACCCAGGCCGGCGGAAACCTCTACCGCGTAGCCGCCAACGAGTATGGCGATGCGATGGGCTGGACGGCCATCGCGGCCGCGAACGGTACCACCGACCCGGTGCTGACCGGCGTCAATACCGTGGTGGTGCCGCCGCTGAACCAGAATACCAACGGAGTGCTGAATGCGTAGTTTGAATCCTCTTCCGGCGCTCGCGGCGGCGACGCAGCCGCGCGGCGCCGTGAAGTTGAACGACACGCTGATCGATGGCTGGTTTTCCTGGGAGGTCGAGAGCAACAGCTTCTATGCGGCCGACACCTTCCGGGCCACCTTCCTGACGGCGTTGCTGCCGGTGGAGCGCAATGCGCGCTGGTTCTCAGAATTGACGACGGCCTTCGTGGAGATCTTTGCCGGCTTTCCCGCCGATGCCAATAACTACCGGGCCAGTGAATTGACGAGCATGCTCTACGGCCGCGTGGACGAGGTGGAGTTCGATATCGCGCGCGGCCGCATCGACCTGGTCGGCCGTGACCTGACGTCCGAGTTCATCGATGCCAAGACCACGGAGAAGTGGCCGAACAAGACCGCCTCCCAGATTGCCACCGAGTTGGCTATCCGCCGTGGCCTGACTCCGCAGGTCACTGCCACCAGCACCCTGGTGGGGACCTATTACGACATCGACCATGTGACGATGACTGACCAGCGCAGCGAGTGGGACATCCTGAACTACCTGGCGCACTTGGAGGAATTTGCGGTCTATGTGCGCGGCAAGACGCTGTATTTCGGTCCCAAGCCTGACCCGCAATCCACGCCCTACGTGCTGCAATGGGTGCCAGCGAAGGACGACCAGGCCATCCCCGAGGGCAATTTCGTGGATCTGCGCTTCTCGCGCGGCCTGACGGTTTCGCGCGGCATCCAGGTGGTGGTGCGCTCTTTCAACTCGAAGCACAAGAAGAGCTTTTCGGCGACCTACCCGAACAAGGCAAACAGCACCCAGGCAGGCAAGGCCAAGCCGTTCGGCGGCACGCAGATCTACACCTACACGATCCCGGGCTTGACGCAGGAGCAGGCGCTGCAGCGCGCCCAGACGATCTACGCAGAGCTGATCGCGCACGAGATGAAGCTGACGGCCAACCTGCCGGGCGACAACATCCTGGGCATTGACACGATGGTGCAGGTTATCGGCACTGATACCGCCTGGGACCAGACCTACTTCCCGGACAGCGTGGTTCGTCGCATGTCCTTTGATGAAGGCTATGCGATGACCCTGCAAGCGAAGAATCACGCCCCAGACTCGCAGGTGGCGCCATGAGCGCGCTGGCCAATGCCATGCGCCTGCAGGCTCAGATGGCCAGCAACACCACGGCCAAGCCACGCAAAGGGATCGTCAGCAGCTACAACCCCAATACTCACGGTGTGAAGGTGAGGCTGCAGCCGGACGACGACGAGACGGGCTGGCTATCTCTGGCCGCCGCAGCGGTGGGAAATGGCTGGGGGGTGATCTTCGCGCCGGCCATTGGCGACCAGGTGGACGTCCACTTTGAGGATGGCGATGCCGGCAGCGGATTCGTTTGCAGCCGCTTCTTCGATGATCAGGATCGGCCCATGCCGGTGCCGTCGGGTGAGTTCTGGCTTGTGCAGCAGAGCGGCAGCTTCCTGAAATTCACCGCCGACGGGAAGATCTCGCTCAACGGTCAGGCGGAGATCGACGTGACCACCCCTGTGGTGAACATCACGGCGACCGGAGCGGCTAATGTGACGGCGCCGCAGATCAACCTGGGCGCTTCTGGCGCGAGCTTGGCCAGCATCCTGACTTCGGCCTTTGCGACGCTGTTCAATGGGCATACCCACCACGTCAATGGCACGAATGCGGAAAGCAGTGTGCCAACCCAGCAGGCGAATGCCGCTCACATGACAACCAACGTAAAGGCATCCTGATGTCCGACCTGTACCACTACTGGGGCAACGACCTCTCGGTCTCTGCCTCCGGCGATCTGCTGGGCGTCGATGGGACGGAGCTTGGCCAGCAGCGCGTCCTGCGCCGGTTGATGACCAATCCAGCCGCTGCAGGCCAGAACGGCGCGCCCGGGCTTCCGGGAGACTACCTCTTCCATCTGGACTATGGGGCCGGCCTGCCGCGCAACGTCGGCCAGGTGGTCGATGTGTCCAAGATCCGGGCACTCATTCGGAGTCAGCTATTCCGAGAGGATGCGGTGGCACGATTGCCGGCGCCTGAGATCGAAGTGATCCCGATACCTGGGGGCGTCAGCATCTCCATCCGCTACAACGATGCCCAGACCAAGAAACCCGTATTTCTCAGCTTCGACGTGAACCAATGAGCATTTCGACCAAAGATTTTGTCACCCTGGTGCAGGAGCAGGTCGCTTCCATCCAGGGGAAGGCCTCGGCGCTGGTGGACTTGACTGTCGGCTCCACGCTGCGCGCCGCCGTAGAGGCGGTGGCCGGCGTGGCGCTCTGGCTGCAGGCCCAAATTATCGCGCTGCTGGTGACCACCCGGGCGTCGACCGCCAGCGGTTCGGACCTCGATACCTGGATGGCCGACTACAATTTCACGCGGCTGCCGGCCGTCGCTGCCACCGGTGCCGCGACGTTTTCGCGCTTCACGGCATCGGGTACCGCCCTGGTGCCGATCGGGGCGACGATCCAGACCGGTGACGGCTCGCAGCAGTACACGGTGCAGGTGGACACGACCAACCCCGCCTACAGTGCCACGCTGGGCGGCTATGTGATGGCCGCCGGCGTCTCTTCGGTGAGCGTGCTGATCCAGGCAGTGACGGCAGGCGCCGCTGGCAACGTGACGTCTGGCACGATCAACACGATCGCCCAGGCCGTTCCCGGCGTGGACACAGTGAGCAACGCGGTCGGCCTGATCAACGGTCAGGATGCGGAGCTTGATCCTGCATTCCGTGCTCGCTTCGTCCAGTACATCAACAGCCTTTCGAAGGCGACCAAGGCAGCCGTGCTCTACGCAGTTCTCTCGCTGCAGCAGAACGCCAATGCAGTGATCGTGGAGAACCAGACCTATGGCGGCGTGAGCCAGCCTGGCTACTTCTACGCGGTGGTCGATGACGGGACCGGCAATCCATCCAGCACCTTCCTGGCCAGCGCCGGCAATGCGATCGAGGCAACGCGGCCGCTCTCGGTGACGTATGGGGTGTTCGGGCCTGCAGCGCTGTTGGCAAACGTCTCCATGGCCATCACGACGGACGCGGGCTACATCCATGCCACCGTTGTGGCCCAGGTCGCTGCCGCGCTGCAGACCTACATCAACACGCTGGGCATGGGCAACACGCTGACCTACACCAAACTGGCCAACGTCGCTTATGGAGTTGCCGGCGTGACAGCCGTCAGCAACGTGCTGCTCAATGGTGGCACGACCGACATGGCGGTGAGCCAGAAGCAATCGGCCAAGGCCCGAACCATCGCGGTGACATGATGACAGGCAACCAACAGGATATGTTCAACCGGCTGAAGGACCTTCTGCCCAGAGGCTGGTTCACTGACAGCACGCCGATTCTGGACGGGGTTCTCTGGGGAGCGGCCTACGCATTCAGCTTCGTCTATTCGCTGTGGGCTTACGCGAAGCTGCAGACCAGGATCAAGTCGGCCACCGATGGCTGGCTGGACGTGATCGCGGCGGACTTCTTCGGCACCATGCTGTTGCGCACGCTCGGCCAGACCGACGACTCTTTCCGCAACCGGATCCTGATCAACCTCTTCCGACAGCGCGGTACCAGGCCGGCCATGGACGCCATGCTGGTGCAGCTGACAGGGCGCAAGCCGATTATTTTTGAGCCGAACCGCCCACTGGACACCGGTGCACTGAACACGCCTATGTCGGCCGGCTATTGCGGCGTGGCGCGGATGGGGTCCATGGCCGTCCCGTACACGGCAATGATCACTGCCTACCGGCCGAGGGCAAGCGGGCAGGCCGCCGGCGGCGCTTTCTGCAATGCCCCGCAAATATCGGCTCTTGCGACGCCACTGGCGATCTCCTACACCAACTCGATGAGCTTCACCAGTGGCGGGACAACGGACGCCGACATCTATGCCGCCATCGATGCGGTGAAGCCAGTAGGCACCGTGATGTGGGTCAGCATCCAGCCCTGACAAGTCATCAGTAGATTCTTCCCGGCCGCCGCGTGCGGCCTTTTTCATTTTGGAGAGCAAATGCGCCGTCCTATCTCGTACATCGGGCAGTCCGTCTATGAATGGCTGTTCACACGTCCAGCGCAGGACAATATGGTCGCCCTCGGCAAGCTGGCCGCCGCGGTGCTCGGTACCAGCACAATGGTCAACGGATTGGCCGTGACGCCCACAGCCCCCGCGTCTCTGCAGGTGAATGTGGCGCCCGGCGAAATCTATGCCCTGTCAGCGCTTGAGGCGACTGTGTACGGGTCCTTACCCGCCGACACCACACACCAGATCGTCAAGCAGGGTATCAGCCTCGACACCGTCCCGCTTACAATCACCCCGCCGGGAACCTCGGGGCAGTCGATCAACTACCTCGTGCAGGCTACCTTTGCCGAGCAGGATATTAGCGTCGATCCCACGACCGGCAACAGTCCAGTGGTGATGCAGTTCTACAACGCCAGCAATCCGCAGGTACCCTGGAGCGGCCCCAATAACAGCGGCCAGAGCAGCAATACCTTCCGCCAGGGATCGGTCGTGCTGAGTGCCAAGGCAGGCATCGCCGCGACCACTGGCAGTCAGGTTACTCCGTCTCCTGATCCCGGCTGTGTGGGCCTGTATGTTGTGACCGTAGCCAACGGCCAAGCCACCATCACCTCTGGAAATATCGCCGCGTATAGCGGTGCTCCGATTATTGCCGAGCGGCTTGGCGACAAGATCAGCCAAGCATCTGCTGATGCGCGGTACTTGCAACTTGCAAATGCAAGTTCAAAGATCCAATCGATTTCTGCTTCGGTGGCAAGCAATACGATGACGATTGGCTACGCTGGTGGTGTACTGGACTTTCGTAGTCCCACACTGACGAATGGAGCACCGATTTCCGGTGTGAGCGTATCGGCCGACAGCATCACAATTCCCTCCGGCGCCACATTGGGGACCACTTCCGGCCAGCAGTCGCAGATTGTTCGTGTTGAATATTACAACGGTGGATCACCAGTAGCTGGCGTCATTAATCTGGCCGGCGGAACGCAGCTGGACGAGACAAATCTGGTATCGCCCATTTCGATCAGCAGTGGTGCGACTTCAGCGAATACGTTCTATTCGGCGTCTGCGGTAACGGGGCCGACATCCTACCGGGTTCTTGGAGTTGTTACTTCTACTCAAGCAACTGCCGGCACTTGGGCAACAGCACCTACCTCTGTTCAAGGTGTGGGAGGGCAGGCCTTCGGCTCAATGTCGTCTTACGGCTTTGGCCAGAGCTGGCAGGACGTGACGGCCAGTCGTGCTTTCGGTACCACCTATTACAACAACACCGGAAAGATGATCAAGGTGAAGGTGTATCCAGTGGGTTCTGGATCAAGCCTCACGATCAATTGCAATATCGGAGGGACCGGATCCTTTGTCATCGGCGTATGCGCACTTCCATCTGGAGTCGCACTGGCCATTGGCGATGTTGAAGTCCCTCCCGGCGCAAGCTATGTAATTACGCAAACTGGCGGTACCGGCGCACTCAATTATTGGCGTGAACTCAGATAAGGAACGTTATGAGCTACGATTTGACACCCGGAGGTCGGCTGACACTTGTGTCAGGCCAACCTGAGATGTCGCAAACTGCCGACTATACAACCGGCGTGCTTTACTACGCACCGTTCAAGAGCGACCAAGTTCCGCTGTTTGATGGTGCGGCCTGGAACTGCTACGGCTTCACTGCCAACGCACTGGATACTATCGGCCTATCGCTGGCGGGGAGCGCTGCATGGGCGGCAAATAGTCGCCGCGATGTCTACGCCACCTTGGAAAACGGTGTGCCAATTCTGACCACGGGCCCGGCATGGCCAAGCCCTAACTCTTTACCGGCTGCGCGCGGGTTGGTGCGCTGCAACGGCTTGTGGGTGAACGGCTCAGCGATTTCCCTCGACAAGTCGGCCGCTGTTTCTCTATCCGTTCCCGCCAACCAGGCCACCTATCTAGGATCGATCAATGTAGGCGCTAGCGCCGGTTCGTTGCAGGCGCTGTTCACGTTGGGCCAGAACCGTCGATGTGACGTGTGGAATGCATACAACCAGCGCGAGGTCCTGCTGGGTGTGGGGCAGCCGCCCATTAGCGGAAACATCGTTCAATGGAAACCGGACAACCAATATTCCACTGCTTGGAAGGCGTTCAACAATGATCCTAACAACAGCGGCTATTACTTTACGGGTCTGCCACAAAACGTAAGTGTCGAATACCACCAGCGTGGTTTCGTCGATAGCTATTCGGCAGGTGGCGCGTGCGCAATGATCTTTACGGTCTGCAAAGGCAGCCTAGCAACTGCCGTAGGATCCCAGCGGACATACAGCAGCGATCTAGCCGGTGTAGAGATGAGCATGAGCGGTACCGCCGTGTATAAGGACCGAAGCGCGTGCGGATTGCAGCAAGTGTTCATGGGTACGGGAAATGCCAATACCCTGAAAGGAGTGACGATGTGGGGGCTGACGAATTCCCCAACTCGCGCTCCTGAAGACACTCATGTGATGTGGATTTCACACATGGGATGACGGGCGAGAAGAGCCGCCGAAGGTGTGTGGAGCCGGGTACGGTGCCATAAAGATAGGTAAATCTATGTAATAATTCGCCAAAAAATGAAGGCAGTGGCAATGGCGAATGATCAAAAAATGGAGGGGCTTGACGCGCTGCGAGGGATACTTTCCCTTGCAGTTGTCGTTGCGCATGCTTGGCAAGTGTTTGTCGCTCCAGTCGTCGGAAGCGGCAATCCCGTGGGATTGGCCTTGGGTCTGATCGCCCGCGGCGCTGTTCTCCTCTTTTTCTGTTTGAGCGGATACGTGATTGCTTTCAGCGTGTCCAAAAATATTCAGAGGAATGGGGCGTTCCACCTTTTCTCCTATGCGAAGTCCAGAGTAATGAGGGTCATTCCACCTCTGGCCTTTGTTATATTGGCCGTCTACGCGGTCACCAGAATCGTCAGGCGGCTTGGTTTTGATACATTGCCGGCTGGCGTGACTGGTGCTCGCGATATTTTTGCCGTTGACATCGAGCAGCAATTCAATAGTCTTTACTATCTTTGCGGCATCAGTGATTACGATCTCACCGGCATTCTAAATGGGCCTCTCTGGTCGCTGAAGTATGAAATCCAGCTGTATGTCATATTGGGGCTTGGTGCCGCGATCTGCTTCTCGCGCGGCCTGTTGTGGCGAGTATGTAGCGGAGCAGCTCTAGCCTATTACCTCTACTACGTCACTGACACGTATCTGCACTATCCAGTAGCGGTCATCCCATATGGATGGGGAATCCGAATGCAATACGTTTGGTTCTTGGTGTTCGCAGCTGGTGCGGTTTCGTTCATATTTTCTGCATTTGTTTCAAACAAGAGTCTGATCTGGATAATTTTTGCTTCCGCTGCAGTAAGCGCTGCCTTGTTTGCGGGCTTCTCAGGCGAATCTGTGGCGGCTGAGCTTGATAGCGCTGTTGACTTGATCGCAGCGCAACTCTCATTCGCGGTCGCCGGTGCCGCGCTTGTCGCCAGGATGGCGAGGGGATTCGTTAAGAATGGCGTTGCAGCTCTGGGCGACTATTCCTTCACGCTGTATATCATCCATTTCCCAGTGCTCTTGTTGGGCTATTTCGCGCTCGTGAGATTCATGCCGCATTACGGAATTTTCGCTGGGCTATTACTCGCCGTCCTTGGTTTCGCTGCTTGTGTTTGGATTGCTAGGGCGTCTTATGAAGTTGTCGAACACTCAGCATCAAGAATGTTAGCTGCGGCTGAAAGTCTTTTTAGAAGCCAAGCACGATCAAAACCCTAATACTGATTTCAGTTAAAAATTAATTTTTGCAACATGGCCGCCTTCGGGCGGCCTTTTCTTTTGGGGAAAATTTCGGTGAATGATTTCGAGGCCGTGAGGGTGGTAGTGGAATTACTCGTGACAGCACTTGCATCGGTTCTGTTTTGGAACTTTAAGGGGATGCAGGCTGAGCACAAAAAAGAGGTCGAGCTCAGAGGTGCACTCGACAAGGACTTGCAGGCCTACAAGCTCCATGTGGCGGAGCACTACGCCACAAGCTCCGACATGAAGGCCCTGATTGAGGCTGTATTCAAAAAACTTGACCGTATCGAGGAAAAACTCGATGGAAAGGCGGACAAACCATGACGAAGTCAGATTTCTTCGGACTGCTGGCCGCGCCCGCGCGCGCGGCGTTCCTGGCCACCGGCGTGCCGGCGGGCTTCACGCTGGCGCAGGCGGCGCTGGAGTCAGCTTGGGGCGAGTCGGGCCTGGCCAAGAGCGGCAAGAACTTGTTCGGCGTCAAGGCCGACAAGGCCTGGAAGGGGGCCACCCTGACGTTGCCTACCCGGGAGTTCGTCAACGACGCCTGGGTGACGGTACCGGCTCTGTGGCGCAAGTACGCCACCTGGGAGGAGTGCCTGGTTGACCACGGCAACTTCTTCAAGGTGAACAAGCGTTACCAGGCGGCTTTCGTGCGAACGGATAATTCCGAGGCTTTCGCCCAGGCCATCGCCACCGCCGGCTATGCCACCGACCCCAATTACGCCGCGAAACTGATCGCGGTCATCCGCAGCAACAACCTCGCCAAGTACGATCAACCCCTGGAGAAATCTGCATGAACATTACGCTCGCCATCAAAATCCTGATCGGCATCACCGGCTACCTAGTATGGGCCGGCATGGCCTATATGGATCCCACTCTGCGCCCCGATTTCCTGAAGTTCAACATCGCCATGGCCGTCGGTACCATCGGCTTGGTCCTGCGCGATATGCAGAACAGCGCCCCCCAGCCGGCTGCGCCGACCACGCCGGTCGTTCAAGGCTTGGCGATGGTCGAAGCCACTTTGGCCACGGCTGCCGCACCTGCTGTCCAGGGCGCAACCGCACCGACCAGCCCCGCGCCCGCGCCTGCGGTCCAGACCATTCAGTAACCGCACCAGCGCCACCAGCAACTTCCCGCGTCACCTGTAGCACCTCTTCCCTCCGGCCATTCGGCCCAACTTTCCATAGGATTAACCATGAAACGCTTTGCCATTCTGGCGGCGCTGGCTGCCGCATTCCTGCTGTCCGCCTGCGCCAGCACCTCGACCACCCCCACCGATCCGGCCGTCACTGCGGCCAAGCTGGTCATCCAGGTGAAAAAAGCCTGCGCAGTCGTTCAGCCGACCATCCTGTCGCTGCAGGCGCAGCAGGCCGTGCTGACCGCCGACCAGTTGGCCGACCTGAGCACCGCATCGGCGCTGGCCGACAAGGTATGTACGGCCGCAGCAGCATCTGCGACAGTGGAAGTCTCGTCGGTTGGTGACTTCGTGCAGGCCGCGTTCCCCGTCATCATCAAAATCGTGAACGCCGCTCCCCTGGACCCCGCGAACAAGGCCGCAGCCTCGGCGGCGCTGACCGTGGCCCAAGTTGCTGTATCGGCCGCGCTGGCGCAGTAGCACCATGGCCAAGTTCTTGAGCCGCCTGGTGATGGAGAACGCCACCGACCAGGACGACGGGCAGTGGGTGCTGACCCAGCCGCTGCTCTACCAGTCGGACGTGGCCGGGCAGGGCATCGCGGTGCCGGCCGGTTTCCAGACCGACCTGGCATCGGTACCGCGCCTGCCGGTGGTGTACTTGCTCACCGGCGGCACCTCCAGCGAGGCGGCGGTGGTGCATGACTATCTGTACAGCACCAAGAAGGTCCCCCGCGCCACGGCGGATGCCGTGCTTCGCGAGGCCAGCGCGGTCACCGGCGTACCGGCCTGGCGCAGCTGGCTCATGTGGGCCGGCGTCCGCGCCTTCGGTTGGTCGCACTGGAAATGAAAAATCCCCCGAGCTTCCCATGTGGAGGCTCGGGGGATTTTGTCGTTTCTATGCGTCAAATTTCTGGAATTGATGCATATATGCATCAATTTTGCTTGCGGTAGGGCTTCGCCGGAATGAGGAGAGACCCCGTTTAAGTAAGGTGCGTCCCGCTACTGGGGCGGGCTGGCTTAAACCTCCGGGATCTCATGGATGAGTATATCGCCTCTAGCTTGTAAGTGCTGAATATCGGCTTCGGCTTATACATGTGCAGCTTTTTGTACCAGTAGATATACTGGTTGCACATACAGTATTTTCCAGCAATGCCAAAGCGCAACCTCATCCTCAAGCCGCCGCTAACCACACCGGAATTGCGCGCGCTCTATCGCCGGAACCCCACGCCCGAGCTCGCCCGGGCGCTGTGGGAGGTCGCACGCCTGAAACATCAGATTGATCTGTTCTCGCAGGAATATGTCCGCCTGGTAGGGATGTGGCCGCGTGACGCCGGCGGCCGCCCGGTGCTACTGGAGACGCTGAAATCCAGCATGCTGGTGGAGGTGCGCGAGGCCTGGCCGGCACCACGCCAGCCAGATCGACCACCTGTCAACTTCACGGCCGGCACCAAGTTTGCCAACCTGGATGACGATCATCCGGAGGACCTTTATCTGATCCGACAATGGGAGCGCAAGCACGGGAGGCCATTCGAGGGATAATAGGACGATAACAGGAGGCAACTCATGTGCGTCAACTACAAGCCCACCGATGCCGAACAGCTGGCAGCCATGATCGGAAAACCAACTTCCCATCTGCCGCCCTGGAAGGAGCAGGTCTTTCAAGACTACGACGCGCCGATTATTCGGCGCGGCGAGGCGGGAGAGGCCGAGATCCTGCTGGCCAACTACGGCATGATTCCCAAGGACAAAATGCCGCCGAAGGTCCGCCTGACCACCATGAATGCGCGGGCGGAGACCGTCGGGGCGAAGCCCAGCTACTCGTCAGCGTGGCGCGCGGCACAGACCTGCCTGGTGCCCATGACAGCCTTCTACGAACCGAACTGGGAAAGCGGGAAGGCCCAGCGGTGGGCCATCGGCATGGCAGATGGGGCGCCGTTCTACGTCGCGGGCCTGTGGCGCGCCTGGGATGGTGGTGAGCGGCATTCCTTCACGCAGCTCACCATCAATGCTGACGATCACCCGCTGATGAAGCGATTCCACAAGCCCGGCGAAGAGAAACGCAGTCTGGTGGTGATCCCCAAAGACCAGGCCGAAGAGTGGCTGGAGGCTGGAAATCCGGAGCTTGCGCGCGCGTTTCTGCAACTGTTCCCCGCTGACCTGATGGCTGCGGTGCCGGCCGCGAAAGGGTATGGCGGAAGTTCGCAGGCGTCGCTGCTAGACTGATTCCAGCAAATTCGGCCTGCGTGACTTTCGTCAGCTGGCCTGCGTGGGTTTTGCGTGACTCTTCCACGCATTCAACAGCATTTCACTGCAAATGACACGCAACGGGCATCGCTAAGTCATTGATTTATATAAGCGCTGGGGACTCGAATCGGCCTCATAACCCGAAGGTCGTAGGTTCAAATCCTGCCCCCGCAACCAGTTTTAGAGACATGCCGCTAGAAGCTAGTAATAGTTTCTCAGCGGCATTGTTGT
>Ga0213872_10000256_pt1 | contig 46367 bp, 41 predicted proteins | sample VelepicomBERX_R2_FD_160071 | JGI IMG/M metagenome (GOLD analysis project Ga0213872, IMG submission 160071) | Rhizosphere microbial communities from Vellozia epidendroides in rupestrian grasslands, the National Park of Serra do Cipo, Brazil - RX_R2 | ecosystem: Host-associated > Plants > Roots >... | reverse complement strand
CCAGCACCCAGCTCGATGCGCTGACCACGGACCAGCTCAACAGCCTCAACTCCACGCAGCTGCAGGCGCTGGGCACGAATCAGATCGCCGCGCTGACGACTTCGCAGGTCAGCAACCTGGCCACCGCTTCGCTCAACGAGCTGACCAGCGCCGAGTTGCGCGCCCTGACCAGCACGCAGCTCGATGCGCTGACCACGGACCAGCTCAACGCGCTGAACTCCACGCAGCTGCAGGCCCTGGCCACCAGCCAGATCGCCGCGCTGACAACCACGCAAGTCAGTGACCTGGCCACCAACTCGCTCAACGAACTGACCAGCAATGAACTGCGCGCGCTTACAACGAACCAGCTCGATGCGCTGACCAGCGACCAGCTGAACTCGTTGAACTCGACGCAGCTGGAGGCCCTGGCCACCAGCCAGATCGCCGCACTCACGACCACGCAGACTCACGACCTGATCAGCACGCAGCTCAATGCGATGACCACGGCGCAGATCTCGTCGCTGACGACCGCCCAGGTCAGCACCCTGTCGACCGATGACGTGCATTCGCTGACGTCCACTCAGGTGATGGCCCTGACCACCGGCCAGCTTCAGGCACTGACGACCGATGAGGTCGCAGCGCTGAGCACGCTCGACCTGAGCTCCATCCAGACCAACCATCTGGTGGCCTTCAACTCGGCGGACTTCGGAGCCCTGGACAGCGACCAGATCCATGCGCTGAACACTTCGCAGTGGGCCACGCTGACGAGCCAGCAGGTCATGGGCATCGGCACCGTGGACATCCCGTCCATCACGACCGATGGCGTGCATGCCTTGACCACGCAGGCTCTGACGGGCTTCACCACCGCCCAGATGGCGGCGCTGAGCACGGACGAGGCGGGGGCTCTCAGCAGCAACCAGTTCCACTCGCTGAGCACCGATCAGCTGGTGGCATTGAGCACGGATGCCGTCCATGCCCTGTCGACGTCGGATATCGCATCGCTGAACTCGGCGCAGCTGGGCTCGCTGCACACGGACCAGATTGCGGCACTGACGACCAACGAAATCTACGCAATCACCACGGCGGAGATCCACGGCCTGACGACGGCGCAGATCACGGCCATCGGCACCGATCAGATCCATGGTCTCTCGACCCAGGACCTGGCCAGCATGAACATGACGCAGTCGCTCGCCTTCAACAGCGACCAGATGGGCGCCATGTCAACGGACCAGACCAACGCGCTGTTCGGCTCGACTCCGATCGCGCTGGACCTGAGCGGCACGGGCATTCATACGCTATCGGCCGCGCAGGGCAACACCTTCGACCTGACCGGCGCCGGCTCCACCCAGGAGCACGGCTGGGTCGGCAACGGCACCGGCCTACTGGCAATGCTGAACAGCAACGGCACGATCGACAGTGGAGCCCAGCTGTTCGGCTCGGGAACCGTGCTTGCCAACGGTCAGCACGCGGCCAACGGCTTCCAGGCCCTGGCAGCGCTGGATACGAACCACGACGGCAAGATCACGGCGGCCGACGCGGACTTCAGCAAGCTCGTCGTCTGGGTGGACTCGAACGGCAAGGCCGGATCCGGCGAGATCTACACCCTGGCGCAGCTGGGCATCACCGAACTCGACCTGAACGCCACCAAGGGCACGACGGTCGACAACGGCAACCTGCTGGGCCTGGTCTCGACCTACAAGACGGCCGATGGCGCCACTCACGCCATGGACGACGTCTGGTTCAGCAGCAAGGGCGGCACGACCCCGGCGCAGCCGCCGGCCAGCCCGCCGGCCCTGAACGAATTGCTCTCGTCGCCGCATGACAACGTCCTGCCGGGCGCACCAACGGCCACCGTTGCTGCGGTGCCCATGCACCATGACTTGATGAACCCGGCCGTGCTCAGGCACAAGCCGGAAGACGAAGAGGGCGGCCTCAAGCCACTGCTGTAAGCGTGAACAAATGCCGGGGGCCCTGTGCCCCCGGTTCCACTTTGCAGCTGGCGTCAGGTAGCCTCGGGCGATCATGACCATCGATATAACGGCCCTCAGTACGGCACAGATTGCGGCGCTCAGCGTCACGCAGCTGGCTCTGCTGCAGCCGAAGGACTGGCTGGCGATGAGCCCGGATCAGGTGGCCGCGCTGACCGAGTCCCAGGTCGTCTCTTTGTCGGCGCGTGCGCTGAACTATTTGGCCCCCGGCAATCTGGCCGCGCTGAACCTCAGCCTAATCCCGGATATCAAGACATCGATCATCCACTCGCTGAGCATGGCGACAGTGGAGGCACTGACGCCCAATATGGTCGCCGCGCTCACCACGAGCCAAGTCTCGGCGCTGACGGTGGACCGGCTCGGCGACCTGAGTTCCGATCAGTTCACGGCCCTGAATTCGGATCAGTTCCATGCCTTGTCGAGCCTGCAGATTCGCGGGCTCAACACCACGCAGCTCGACGTGATCTCGGTGCCCGAGCTGCAAAGCATGACCTCCGGACAGCTGCGGGGCCTGAGCACCTACGAGATCAGCAACCTGAGCTACACCCAGCTGGCGGGTCTTACCACCCGTGAGATGACCGAGCTGACCGGCACGCAAACCAAGGGTCTGACCAGTGACCAGGTGTCGTCCTTGTCGGGCGACCAGTTGTTGGCGCTGTCCACGGGCGGGCTGCGTGGGCTTACGACCAGTGCACTCAGCGCAATCACGCCCGACGTGCTGCAGCAGTTCTCGAACAAGCAAATTTCCTCGCTGACCACTGCCCAGATCGACTCGCTGGGCAGCGATGGCATCAACAACCTGACCACGCATCAGGTGACCGCCATCACCACGCTGCAACTGCCCGGCCTGGATCCGGCGACGATTCCGGGGCTCGCCGACAGCGTCATCACCTCGCTGAGCACGATGGCGCTGCGGGGGTTGAACTCCGTCCAGTTCGGCGCGCTGACCCCTAATCAGGTCGACCTGCTCACCACGCGCCAGCTCGGTGCGTTGCAGTCCACGCAGCTCAAGGGCATGACCAGTGACCAACTGGACAGTCTGAGCACAGACGAACTGAGAGTGTTCAACACCCAGGCGCTACGCTCGATCTCACCGGACGTACTGGCCACCCTGGACTCGGACCAGATCGCCGCGTTATCCACGAACCAGGTGCGCTCCATCGGCCTGGCACAGATCGAGGCATTCACCAGCGACAACTTCGGGTCCATGTCGAGCGACCAGATCGCCTCTCTGTCCTCGCGCCAGCTGCGTGTCATGGGCACCGATCAGCTCGATGGCATCGCCCCGAACAGCATTCCCTCCATCGGCACGGCCGCTCTCAAGGTGCTCAGCGCCGACCAGATCTCCGGCCTGACGACCGACCAGCTTGGCCAGCTCACCAGCCAGCAGCTCGCGGTCCTGACGACCCTGCAGCTCAGCGAGCTCACGTCCGCCCAATACGCGTCGCTGGGAACTTCTGCCATCTCGGGCCTGTCAACGCGCGCGATCTCGCAGTTCACGCCCGACCAGTTTGCAGAACTCTCGAGCGACCAGTTCCAGGCCCTGACGACCGCGCAGATCCGCTCGCTCAAACCCACTCAGGTCGCTGACCTGACCTCGGACGAGTTCGCCCTGCTGACGACCACGCAGATATCGGCGCTGACCTCGTCCCAGTTCAGGGCGCTCAGCAGCGACCAGGTGGCGGCACTGTCGGATGTCGACTTCGGTGCGCTGAGCTCCACCGTCATCAAGACGCTCACGACAGACCAGATCCAGGCCCTGTCCGACTCAAAGATCGCCTCGCTGACCACAGTGCAGGCACATGGCCTGAGTGCCGACCAGCTCAGTGCGCTCACGAGCTCCCAGCTCAGCGTGCTCAACACCGACCAGATCCAGGCCATCGCGCCCACATCCATCCACGGGCTAACCACGAACCAGCTCGCTGCCCTGGGCACCAACATACTGTCCGAGCTGACCAGTAATCAGCTCCCGGCGGTGACGGCCACGCAGATCCAGGGGTTGGATCACAACAGCTTCAACGCGCTCTCGACCAACCAGTTCGCCGAGCTCAGTTCCTTGCAGCTCGGCGCAATCGCGACGGCCGAGTTCAGTGCGGTGACGCCGGCCCTGGTGGACGCCATCAACGCAGGCACGCTCCATGCACTGCCCACCAGCCAGTTCGCCGCCATGACGTCGGACCAGGTGGCGGGCTTGAGCAGCACCCAGATCGCGGCACTCGATTCTTCGCAGATCAACGCGCTCGGCACCACGATCGCGTCCATCTCGAGCGATGCCATCGCGGGTCTGCGCTTCAACCCGCTGCAAAACCTCACGAGCGACCAACTGCAGGCGCTGACCAGTGACCAGCTCCAGGGCATGCGCACCAACCAGATCTCGGAGCTATCGCCAGCCGAAGTGGCGGAGCTCACCCCTGCCGAGATCCAGGCCCTGACGACCAATCAGTTCGCGGCCCTGAACAACCGCCAGCTCGCGGCGATGACGACCGACCAGGTCAGCGGCCTGTCGACTTCCGACCTCCAGGCGATCAGCGTCTACTCCCTGCAGGGGTTCAATTCGGCACAGATCGGCGTGATCGGGCCATCCAGCTTCGCGGCTCTCGGGACGGCCCAACTGGCGGCTCTGACGGCTGGCCAGGTCCCGGGCATTACCGGCGCGCAGCTGCAAGCCTTGAGCAGCGACCAGATCTCGCATCTAAGCACTGCCTTGCTCAACGCGCTGAGCTCGGACCAGGTCGCTGGCTTCAACCCCAGCGAGCTCGCCTACCTCAGCTCACGCCAGCTTGGCGCGCTGGGCACGGCGCAGACGGCCGCGCTGACGGCGGCTGAACTCGGCAGCCTGACCAGCAGCCAGTACGTGGGCATGCGCGGTTCGCAGCTCGCCGGACTGGATGCCACACAGCTCAATGCCGTGCCCACCGACGGCTTCGCCGCCCTGAACACGCAGGTCATCCGGGGCCTCACCACGGCCGAGATCAGCGAACTCGATCTGCCGCATATCCAGGCCATGCAGCCCGCCCAGTTCAGCGTGCTGGGCCCCGCTCAGATGGCGGCGATGACCCCGGCCCAGATCGCCGTCATGACCACCGACCAGGTGAACGCACTGCACGGCCTGCAGGTGCAGTCCTGGAACAGCAGCCAGGTGGCGGCCCTGAGTACCGATGCGATCGGCGCGCTGAGCTCGCAGCTCATCCGCTTCCTCAACTCGAGCGACATCGCCGCCCTGTCCACCGACCAGATCCACGTGTTGAACAGCGCCCAGATGGCGGCCATGAGCAACAACGAGCTCAGCGGCTTCAGCCCGGCGGACATCGCCGCGCTGACCTCCTCCGCCTTCGCCGGTCTGCCGCTTTCCGCCCTGGCCGTTCTGCCCAGCAATGCCATCTTGGCGCTGTCGTCCGACCAGATCCAGGGCCTGGCGCCAACGGTGCTGGCCGCCCTGCCCACGGCCGACATCAGCCTGCTGAGCACCACGGCCATCGCCGCCCTGTCGAGCCAGCAGATCGCGGCCATGACCACGGCTCAGATCCATGCCATCGGAACGGGCGCCTTCGCCGCCTTCAGCAGCGCGGAGATGAATGGGCTGACCGTGGCCGACATCCACGCGCTAACGACCGACCAGGTGGCTGCCATTACCACCACCATGGTTCTCGGTTTCTCGACCCACGACATCGCCTCGCTCAGCATGGCGCAGACCTTGGCGCTGAGTACTGATGCCGTGCAGTCCATGAACTCTGCGCAGACCAACGCCCTCTTCCTCGCCACGCCGATTGCGCTGAACCTGGACGGTCACGGCATCCACACGCTGTCGGCCGCTCAGGGCGTGAGCTTCGACCTGACGGGCACCGGACACGCGCAGCAATACGGCTGGCTGGCCAGCGGCAGCGGCCTGCTGGGCATCGACCTCAACGGCAACGGCAAGATTGACAGCGGTGCCGAGCTCTTCGGCATCGGCACGATCCTGCCCAACGGCCATCACGCAGCCAACGGCTACCAGGCGCTGGCCGCACAGGACACCAACCACGACGGCAAGATCGACGCCCAGGACGCCAATTTCAGCAAACTCGTCGTCTGGGTGGATGCCAATCACGACGGCAAAACCGACCCCGGCGAGCTCAAGACCCTGGCCCAACTGGGCATTACCGAGCTCGACCTCGCCACCAGCGCAGGCGGCGTGATGGACAACGGCAACCTGATCGGCGCCATCTCGAGTTTCAAGACCGCGGACGGACAGGTCCATCAGATGGCCGACGTCTGGTTCGCGAAGGACACCAGCGCCAGCACGGCACCGAGCAAGCAGGACCTGCTCGTGGGTCCCCCGCACGTGGTGCACGACAGCCTTCACGCCGCCGTGGTCGCCCCGCCTGCGTCACCGACGCCGACGGAGGTCCATCAGGTGCACCTGCCGGCGCATCGGCGCCCAGGCGAGGACGACACGTCCCTGCAACCGCTGATCTGACTCTAAAGCCCCTGCGTAATCGGCGCTTGCCTCTGGCCCTGCCGCCGCCTTTCGAAGACGACCACGCTGTCGTAGAAGGACAGAGAGTCCGTCGAGCGCGTGAATTCCGCGACGGGCAAGGCGCCTCGGGCGTGCACGGCATTAAGCTCATCGATCTTGTGCTTGGCGAACTCCATGAAGCTGCCCTCGCGTCGCAGGCCGCCGCCGAATTCTTGCCAGTAGCAGGTGTGGGTGTCTTCCACCATGTACACGCCATTGGGCTTCATGCGGTCGTAAATCAATCCGAAGGACGCGATCATGTGCTTCATCACATGGCTGCCATCGTCGAGCACGATGTCGATCTCGGGGTACTTTGCAAAGATCGCGTTGATGATGGCCGGATCATCCTGGCTTCCGATGAAGATCTCGACGCCGGGCGCCTCGTGGACCTTGCATTCAGGATTGATGTCGACGCCGATGACGCGGCTGCCCTCGCCCAGATACTCCTTCCACATCGCCAGCGAGCCTCCGCCCATCACGCCGATCTCAAGCATGACGGGAGATTTGCCCCGGAAGCGCTCCAGATGGCGATCGTAGATGTCGAAGTAATGCACCCACTTGTGCAGACGCTTGTGCGAGTTGTTGAGAAAGTACTTGTGGAGGAAGCCGTCGCTCATGAAGTGTGCCTCTCGGGTTGCCTGAGTCTCTTGGGCCGAATGGGGACTATCTCGCCATACTGCCATTGCCACGCGAGGGGCTAGCCCCCGAAAAACCCCGCGTCCAACGGTCAGATCAAAGTCCTCGGCCTTCATTACCGATGCAATACGGCCGCTGTTCGGCGGCTGGAGCTGGCAGCGCTCGGCTATGCTTGCCGCCGATGGCCCAGCCCCTCGTCTCCATTTTGATCCCCACGCACAAGCGGCCGGACTACCTTTCACAGGCCCTGGCCAGCGCGCGAGCGCAGAGCTATCGGAACCTCGAAATCATCGTCAGCGACAACAGCGGCAATGATGACAGCCGCGCCGCCGTCGCAGACCAGCTCCGTGCAGACCCGCGCGTGCGCTACCTCTCGATCCCCAAGTGCGACTATTTCCAGAACTGGCTGAACGTGATGAGCCAGGCCACGGGCACCTATGTGAACTGGCTGATGGACGACGACCTTTTCGCGCCGAACAAGGTCGAGCGCATGGTCCACTACTTCGAGACCTATCCGAGCGTCAGTCTGGTCACCAGCTTCCGCCAGCTGATCGACGAGCAGGGCAAGCCCCTGCCTGCCCTGCCGGGCACGCAGCGCCTCTTTGAGGAGGACACGGTGATGCCCGGCAACCAACTGGCCGAGCACATTCTGCGTGTCGGCCAGAACCTCGTCGGGGAGCCGACCACGGCCATGTATCGACGCGCCGAGGTCGGCGCCGGCTTCGGTCGCTTCGCGGACAAGACCTATGTGGTCCTGTCGGACCTTTCCACCTGGCTGTCGCTCATGCCGGGCCGGCACGTGGTCTACATCCCAGAGGCCCTGTCCTCCTTCCGCATTCACGGTGGACAGGACCAGCGCCGCCCCGGCCTGCAGCTGCGGGCCAACCTGGAGTGGCTGCAATTGCTGCTCGACAGCCACGAAAACGGCCTGCTCTTCACCGACAAACCCGGCTTGCGCCAGCTGCTGGCGCAGAAGCTCGCGATCTTGATGCCGCACCTGGCCTTACAGCGTGAGGTGCTGCGTGAACTCGACATGGATGCCGAGGACATTCTGCGCCTGACCCGCCGTGCCGTGAGGCTGCTTCTGCAGTGAACTGAGTCCATGAAGACCCGACCCTACGTCATCGTCGCGCCCACCTGGGGCCATCGGGCCGACGTGCGCGTGCTGCACACCCTCTGCCACGAGCTGAATTCGCTCGGCCTGGACGCCAGCTTGCTGCTCACGGCTGGGCAATCGGGCGACTCCGACACGCTTCTGAACCCGGCCCTTCACACACCGGTGATCAATCCGCTGATGGAGCGGCACTGGGGCGCCATCAACGAAGAGGCGATCGTCGTCTATGCCGGCAGCGTACCCGGCAACCCCTTCAACGCCCGGCGCGTGATTCGCTACGTCATGAACAGGCAAGCGCCGGGCGCCGAGGCGGGTGCGCCGGGCGAATACCGCGTCTATCTCTCCAAGTCCTTCCCCGTCCAGCGTCAGGCGAGCCAGCGCGTGCTTTTCTTGCTGCCCGTGGACCTGGGCCTGTTTCACGCCAAGGGCGCGCAGGCGCGCACCCAGGACATGCTCTGGCTGGGCGCCGGCGTTGGACTGAACGGCGAAGCGCCGCCCCACCTTGTCCCCATCACCGAGTCCTGGCCCCCCACGCGCGAGGAACTGGCCACCCAGCTCAGGCGCACCCGGCATCTCCATTCCTACGATGCCGGTGCCCTGCTCAATCTCGAAGCCGCCCTGTGCGGCGCGGTGGTGATCCTGCACCGGCTCGAAGGCTCGGCGGCCGACTTGCGCGCGGACTTCGAAGCGCACGAGAGCGGCACCGGGGGCATCGCTTTCGGCGATTCGCCGTTCGAAATCGAGCGCGCCGTCCGCACGCGCCAGGAACTCGTCGAAAATCTGCGCTACCAGCAGGCCAGCTTCCGGCAGCGACTGCTGGATTTCGTGCACGAGACGCAGCTGCATTTCAAGTGAGCTACCAGATCCGATTGACCCGAGGCGCCACCTTCACGGCCGGCGCCGAGCGCAGCCTGCTCGACTGCGCCGCCGATGCCGGCCGGCACTTGGCCCACAGCTGCCGCACGGGCCGCTGCGGAACCTGCAAGACCAGGCTCGTCGCCGGCTCTGTCAAGCGCATTGGCACCGATCTCTGGCTGTCGGAGCAGGACCGCGCGGACGGCTGGATCCTGACCTGCACGGACGCGGCCACCAGTGATTGCGAGCTCGACGCCGAAGACCTCGTGCGCCTGGCGGGCATCGACGTCCAGACCCACCCGGCGCGCATCGACGCGCTCGAGCGGCTGGCCGAAGACGTGGTGCACGTCGTGCTGCGTCTGCCGCCCCGGGCCGCGCTGCGCTACCTGCCGGGCCAGTACGTCAACGTCATCCTCGCGCCCGGATTGCGCCGCGCGTATTCGCTGGCGCAGGCGCCGCGGGAAGACGGCCGGCTGGAGCTGCTGATCCGCAGGGTCAACGGTGGCGCCATGAGTGCTTACTGGTTCGGGTCGGCCCAGGTGAACGACCTGCTGCGCATCGAGGGTCCGCGCGGCAGCTTCTTCCTGCGCGACACCGCGGGCGCGGACCTCGTGTTCCTGGCGACCGGCACGGGCATCGCACCGTTTCGCGCCATGCTGACCGAGCTTGCCGCGCTCCCGGGCGAGGCGCAGCCACGCTCGACCACCCTGCTCTGGGGCGGCCGGCAGCCCGAAGACCACTTTCTACCGCCCCCCGAACTGGCTGCGCTGAACTACATCCCCGTGCTGTCCCGTGCGGGTGCTGGATGGGGCGGCGCACGCGGCCACGTGCAGGACGTGCTACTGGCCGGCGGGCTCGATCCGAGCCATGCCCAGGTCTATGCCTGCGGCTCTCAGGCCATGATCGTCAGTGCACAGACGGCGTTAGCAGCCGTCGGATTGCCGGGCAATTCCTTTTATTCGGACGCCTTCGTTCCCTCAGAATAGAGGGTCGAAAACCGCCTGTGTTTCCCATGAAAGCTGTCATTCTTGCCGGTGGCCTCGGCACGCGCTTGTCCGAGGAAACGACGATCCGACCCAAGCCCATGGTCGAGATCGGCGGCCGCCCCATCCTGTGGCACATCCTCAAGATGTACTCCCACCACGGCGTCAACGACTTCGTGATCTGCTGTGGCTACAAGGGCTTCCTCATCAAGGAATACTTCTCCAACTACTTCTTGCACATGTCCGACGTGACCTTCGACATGCGCTCCAATCGGATGGACGTGCACCACAAGCGTGCCGAGCCCTGGAACATCACCCTCGTCGATACCGGTGACCACTCCATGACCGGCGGCCGGGTGAAGCGCATCGCCAAGTACGTGGAAAACGACGAGGCCTTCTGTCTCACCTATGGTGACGGCGTCGCCGACGTAGACATCAGCCGCAGCATCGAGTTCCACCGAGCCCATGGCAAGAAGGCCACGCTGACGGCGACCTACCCGCCCGCACGTTTCGGCGTCATCGACCTTCAGGGCCAGCAGGTGCGCCGCTTCGTGGAAAAGCCGCGCGGCGAAGGCGGCCTCATCAACGGCGGCTTCTTTGTGCTGAACCCGTCCGTGCTGGACCTGATCAAGGGTGACGACACGGTCTGGGAACAGGAGCCGCTGGCCGCGCTGGCCGAGCAGGGCGAGCTCATGGCCTTTGAGCACCACGGATTCTTCCAGCCGATGGACACGCTGCGCGACCGCGTCTTGCTCGATGAACTGTGGGCCGGCAACAAGGCGCCCTGGAAGGTTTGGGAGTGAATGCCGAATTTTGGGCCGGGAAAAAAGTCCTCCTGACCGGCCACACGGGCTTCAAGGGTGGCTGGCTCTCCCTATGGCTGCAGTCGCTGGGCGCTGAAGTCACCGGTTATGCGCTCGAAGCGCCGACCACCCCCGCTCTCTTCAACGAGGCCCGCGTGGCCGAGGGCATGCACCATGTGATCGGAGACATCCGTGACCTGGCCGCCGTGCAGGCCGTGTTCGCGCAGGCCCGGCCCGAGATCGTTATCCACCTGGCGGCCCAGCCCTTGGTGCGACTCTCGTACCAGCAACCCGTGGAGACGTACGCCACCAACGTGCTGGGCACAGTCCATGTGCTGGAGGCCGCGCGGCAGTCCAAGAGCGTGCGGGCCATCGTCAACGTCACCACCGACAAGTGCTACGAGAACATGGAGCGCGATGCGGGCTACCGCGAAGATGAGCCCATGGGGGGCCACGACCCCTACAGCAACAGCAAGGGCTGTTCGGAACTCGTGACCGCCGCCTACCGCAAGAGCTTCCTGGCCCATGCCCAGGTGGGTCTGGCGTCGGCCCGAGCCGGCAACGTGATCGGCGGTGGCGACTGGGCGCTGGACCGCCTGGTGCCCGACATACTGCGCGCGCTCGAACAGGGCCAGCCCGTCAAGATCCGCAATCCGCACGCGATCCGGCCCTGGCAGCATGTGCTGGAGCCGCTCTCGGGCTACCTGCTGCTGGCCGAGCGCCTCTATGAGCACGGCCAGCAGGACGCCGAGGGCTGGAACTTCGGCCCGCGCGACGACGACGCCAAGCCCGTGCAGTGGATCGTCGAGCGCATGTGCGAGGCCTGGGGGCGGTATGACAATTCAAGCGCGCGCTGGCAGCTCCAGCCCGGCGAGCACCCGCACGAGGCCCATTACCTCAAGCTAGACATTGCCAAGGCGTGCAGCCGCCTTGGCTGGGCACCGCGCTGGTCGCTGGACCAGGCGCTCGAGCGCATCATTGCCTGGCACCAGGCCTGGCGCTCGGGCGCGGACATGCGCGCCCTGTGCCTGAACCAGATTTCGCAATTCCAGAGTTCCCCATGAGTCAGTCCGTCAATTTCAATCCGCAGCTCGACAAGCTTCGCAGCCAGATCGGCGATCTGGTCCAGCAGTACGCCGACATCGTCTACGCGCCCAAGCCCTTCGTGCCTGGCCAGAGCGTGGTGCCCGTTTCCGGCAAAGTGCTCGGTGCAAAAGAGCTGCAGCTGATGATCGAGGCCTCGCTCGACGGCTGGCTGACCACGGGCCGCTTCAACGCCGAGTTCGAGCGCCGCCTCGCTGCTTTCATCGGCGTGGAGCACTGCATCACCGTCAACTCCGGTTCCTCGGCCAATCTCGTGGCCTTCTCGACCCTCACCTCGACGAGGCTCGGCGAGCGCGCCATCAAGCCCGGCGACGAGGTGATCGGGGTGGCCGCCGGCTTCCCCACGACCGTCAACCCGATCCTTCAGTTCGGTGCCGTGCCGGTCTTCGTGGACGTGGACCTGGCCACGCACAACATCGACGCCTCGCTGATCGAGGCTGCCATCTCGCCCAAGACCAAGGCCATCATGCTGGCCCACAGCCTGGGCAACCCCTTCAACCTCGACGTCGTCACGGCACTGTGCAAGAAGCACAACTTGTGGCTGGTGGAGGACTGCTGCGATGCGCTCGGCGCCACCTACCGTGGCCAAAAGGTCGGCACCTTTGGCGACATCGGCACCCTCTCCTTTTACCCCGCCCACCACATCACCATGGGCGAAGGTGGCGCGGTCTTCACCAACAACGCCGAGCTCAAGCTGATCGCCGAGAGTTTCCGCGACTGGGGCCGCGACTGCTATTGCGCCCCCGGCAAGGACAACACCTGCAACAAGCGCTTTTGCTGGAGCTCCAAGGAACTCGGCGGCGACCTGCCCGAGGGCTACGACCACAAATACACCTACAGCCACCTGGGCTACAACCTCAAGATCACCGACATGCAGGCCGCCTGCGCCCTGGCCCAGCTGGACCGCGTGGACGAGTTCATCGCCAAGCGGCGCGCGAATTTCGCGCATCTCAAGAACCGACTGCAAAGTTGCACCGATTTTCTGCACCTGCCCGAGGCCACGCCACATTCCGAGCCGAGCTGGTTCGGCTTCCCGCTGATCCTCAAAGAGAGCAGCGGGGCCAAGCGCGCCGACCTCATCAACTACTTGGAGCAGAACAGGATCGGCACCCGCTTGCTCTTCGCCGGCAACCTGACCAAGCAGCCCTATATGGCCGGCCGCAACTACCGCGTGGCCTCCAGCCTGGCCAACAGCGACGTGGTCATGAACCAGACCTTCTGGCTCGGCACATTCCCGGGTCTCGACGTGCCGCAGCTGGACTTCATCGCCGAGAAGATCGAAGAGTTCTTCGGCATCGGCTTCTGATCATGCAGGGCCAGCGCATGCCAGACATTCGGTCCGAGGACGTGACGGCCATCCTCTCCCGGGAGCTGCATTGGGAGCGCCTGGCGGGATGCCGGGTGCTGGTCAGTGGCGCGGGCGGCTTTCTGGGCGGCTACCTGGTGCGCAGCCTGCTGGCCTTGAATCATCTTGGCAAGCTGGACCGCCCCGTCACCGTGGTCGCGATGGTCCGCAATCTTGATCGCGCCCGCGCCGGTCTTGGCAGCCTAGCCGCCGACCCGCAGCTCGAGCTGCTCGAATGGGACCTCAACCGCATTGCCGTGCCCACCATCGGCCCGTGCCAGTACGTGCTGCACGCCGCCAGCCAGGCGAGCCCCCGCTTCTACGGCAGCGACCCGGTCGGCACCCTGCTGCCCAATGCCATCGGCACGGCCGCCCTGCTGGAGGCGTGGCAGCGTCAGAGTGAAGATCCGCGCGGCTTCTTGTTCGTCAGCAGCAGCGAGGTCTATGGCGCTGTGTCCGACGACCGCGCGCTGACCGAATCTGCCTACGGCGTCCTCGATCCTGCCACCGTGCGCGCCTGCTATGCGGAGAGCAAACGCCTCGGCGAGACCTTGTGCGTGAGCTGGAACCGGCAGTACGGATCACCGACCTTTATCGTCCGCCCTTTCCACACCTATGGACCGGGCCTGCAGGCCGACGACGGCCGCGTCTTCGCCGACTTCGTCTTCAATGTGCTGCGGGGCGAAAACATCGTCATGGCGAGTGACGGCGCGGCGCGGCGAGCGTTTTGCTATGCCTCGGATGCCGTTGCCGGCTTCTTCACCGTGCTGCTGCGGGGCGAAGCGGCCGTGCCGTACAACGTGGCCAATCCGGCCGGCGAGCTGTCGATCATGGAACTGGCCGAATTGATGGTGAGCCTATACCCAGAGAAGCAGTTGATGGTCGAGCGCCGCGCGCGGCAGGACAACAGCGCCTACCTCTCGAGTACCTTCAATCGCCTGGTGCCCGACGTGAGTCGGATCCAGGCTCTCGGATGGAATCCCCGGGTGGCTCCGGCCGAGGGGTTCCGCCGCATGATCGAGGCTTATCAAGCATGACGCAGACACGCACACTGCAGACCCTGAAGGACGAGTTCTCAGCAGGCCAGCTTTCTAAGCCGGACTTCATCCGCGGCGCGCTGGAGCTTCATCGCCAGCTGTTCGACTACGTGGGCATCACCCGCAGCACCGACGTCCGTGAGATCAGTATCACGCCGGAAGGCGTGAGCTTCCTCATCGGGGATGAGGGCATCCGATTGTTCGCGCCGCCGGACGAGGCCCGCGTCGCGCCGATCGAGATCATGAACTTCGATCACTATGAACCGGCCGAAACCCAGGTGATGGATCTGCTGACGCGCCAGGCGCGCCGGATCCTGGACGTCGGTGCCAACATTGGCTGGTACGCCGTGCGCTTTGCCAAGCGCCTGCCCGGGGCGCAGGTCCATGCCTTCGAACCCATGCCCCAGGCCCATGCCTATCTTCAGCGCAACGTGGCCGCCAACGGCATGGGGGCGCGTATCCACTGCTACAACTACGGCCTGTCCGAGGCGAACGGCAGTTTCGAATATTTCATCGCCCCGACCGGCGGCACCAACGCCTCGCTGCGAAACGTGGCGGCGGCCGCGGATGCGCGGCGGATCATGGGCCTGACGCTGACCCTGGATCAATGGTGTGCCAACCAGCAAATCCAGCCGGATTTCATCAAATGCGATGTCGAAGGCGCCGAGCTGCTCGTGTTCCGCGGTGGCCGCGAGACCATCGCGCGCGATCGACCCATCGTCTTCGCCGAGCTCTTGCGCAAGTGGTCCAAGCCCTTCGGCTACCACCCGAGCGATGTACTGGCCTTCTTCAGTGAACTTGGCTATGCCTGCTACGCCGTCGGCGGCGCCGGCGTGCGCCGCTTGGAGGAAGTCACCGACGAAACCGAGGAAACGAACTATGCCTTCGTGCACCGTGAGGCGCACGCAGAATCGATCGCGCTGCTGGAATCCCTGAAGTGACGACCTCCGCAGACACCTTCGCCCTGGCCCAGCGAATGCGGGCCCAGGCCCTGCGCATGGTGCATCGCGCACGCGCGTCCCACATCGGCTCGGCCCTCTCCATCTGCGACATCGTCGCGGTGCTCTATGGCGGCGTGCTGCACGTGGATCCCAAGCAGCCGGCAGCCGCACAGCGCGACCGCTTCATCCTCAGCAAGGGGCACGCCTGCGTCGCGGTCTACGCGGCCCTGGCCGAGACCGGCTTCTTCCCAACCGAAGACCTGCTGAGCTATGGCCAGGACCATTCCGTGCTGATGAATCACATCAGCCACAAGGTAGCGGGCGTCGAGTTCTCGACCGGTTCGCTGGGCCATGGCTTGCCCTTCGGCACCGGCAAGGCCCTGGCAGCCAAGCGATCGGGCAAAGGCTGGCGCAGCTTCGTCCTGCTCAGCGACGGCGAACTCGGCGAAGGCTCCAACTGGGAGGCGCTGATGTTCGCGGCCCATCACCAGCTGGACAATCTCGTCGCGGTCGTCGACTACAACAAGCTGCAAAGCCTCACGACGGTGGACAAGACGCTGCGCGTGGAGCCGCTGGCCGACAAGGTGCGCGCCTTCGGCTGGGCCGTTCGCGAGGTCGACGGCCACGATCATGCCGCGCTGGCCAAGCTGCTTGGCGCCGTCCCCTGGGAGCCCGGCAAGCCCTCGTTCCTGATCGCCCACACCATCAAGGGCAAGGGCGTGAGCTTCATGGAAAACAGCGTCGACTGGCACTACAAGTCCCCTTCGGCCGAACAGCTGGCGCAGGCACTGGAGGAAATCGAGCGTGCGTAACGCCTTCATTCAAGAGTTGGTGGCCCTGGCCCGCCAGCATCCTCATATCGCCTTGATCGTCGGCGACCTCGGCTACTCCGTCATCGAGCCCTTTGCCGACGAGTTCCCGGACCGGTTCATCAATGCCGGCGTTGCCGAGCAGAACATGACTGGCCTGGCCGCCGGCATGGCCTCCGAGGGGTACCACGTCTTCACCTACTCAATCGCCAACTTCCCGACCTTCCGCTGCGCGGAGCAAGTCCGCAACGACGTCGACTACCACCAGTTGCCCGTGACCGTCGTCTCTGTCGGCGGGGGGCTCGCCTACGGCGCGCTCGGCTACTCGCACCACGCCGTGCAGGACTACGCGCTGATGCGCACGCTGCCCCATATGCTGATCGCTGCGCCCGGAGATCCCATGGAAGTCCGGGCCTGCCTGCGCTACCTGACGGCTCATCCGGGGCCGTCCTACCTGCGCCTGGGCAAAGCCGGCGAGCCGTGCTTTCATAGCGCGGTTCCGGAGCTGGCGCCGGGCCGGTGGCTGCCGGTGGCAGAGGGCTCCAGCGCAGAGGCCGGAACGCTGCTGACGACAGGAGCAACGCTCGATCTGGCCATGCGACAACATGCCAAGGCCGAAGGCCCGAAGCCGGCCGTCCACTCGCTACCGCTGTGGGGCATGGCCAGCAAGCCCTTGCAAGCGGGTCAGATTGCCAGGTACCAGCGCGTCGTGACCCTGGAGGATCACCTGCAGGACGGAGGCTTCGGCTCCTGGCTCATGGAGTCCGCTCTCGCCATGCCCGAGCTGTTGCCGCGCATCGCCTGCAAAGCCCTCGACGCCCGCGTGTGCGGCACGGTGGGCTCGCAGGCCGAGCTCAACGCGCTCGGAGGTCTCGTCTCATGAGACCTAGCTCGACTCACTAGCAAATCCTGGTCGATTCGGGAATTGATCTGCCGGATTCAATCCCCCAGCTCGTAGCCCGTGCTGCGTCAAGTTTTGGCTGAGAGACTACTTACTCGCAATAAGGTCCATGCCCTTGGCTTGGATGGCTTCCAGCGCTTGAGGTCCCACAAGCAAATGAAGTATGGTCTTGGCAGAATCAGTGTTCCCGGCTCGAGAAGCCAAGGCAGCGGAAAAGACAAAGGTACGTTCAAATTCGGCTGGCAACGGGATAAATTGAACCCCGGGGACGGCGAGAATTTCGTGCTTGGGTTGGGCCGCCATGTCGGCCTCGCCCCGAGCAATGAACTCGGAATTTGAGCCGCCATTGTTCAATTTGAGCTTTGGCCCGACCTGCTCCGTGATGCCAAGGCGCTTGAACACTTCGATGATGTAGGGGCCGCTGACGCCACCCAACGCCGGGTCCGTAATGGCGATGGATTTGGCTGCAAGAAAAGCCTGCCTGAGGGCGTCGGCCGACGTGATATTCGGCTTCGCCGCATCGGCCCGCACACCAAGGCCCATGGGGCTCTGGGCCAGATCGACCAACGTGCCCTTAACGACGTTGCCATCAGCCAGGACCTTGTCAAGGACCACCCGAGGCAAGACGACCAAATCGACGCTTTCGCCGTTCAGAATGCGCTTTCTGAGGACGCCTGCTTCGTCGAAACTCAATGCAATTTCCTGGCCGACTGCACGCTCCAGCTGGGGACGCAATTCGGTCAGGACCGCTCGCATACCGTTGGCGCACAGCACCTTGATTTCATCGGCATGCGCGTCAGCACCCTGTATGCCAACCAGCCACACCAAGCTCGCAAAGACGGCGACTACTCGAGGGAACATGGCCAGTCTCCTTCAAGGCGAAAGCAATCTGCCTCACCTGAATGCGCTATAGGAATGCGCTATAGCTGCGCAAGCCAGTCTATCGGCGGCACCAGCGTGGTTCCTGGGAATATTCACGATGCGGACACCGGTCGGCGCGATTGCTGCATCGACCGTCCTAAAGTGAAGCGCAATCGGATATGCGTGACGCGAAAAATGCTTGCCTCCGATGACGAGCTACGATCACTTCGCTGAAGCCGGTGTCGTCGCGGTCGCGCTCTCCGAGCAGGGGTGGCAAGAAGATTCGCGCCCAATACTCCGAGCGATGGTCAATGGCAGCACGGGCTCCCAAATTTGCATGGCTCTTCGACTCAAGCTTGCGGCCCTGGCAACCCGTTCAGCGCTGTCGAGTGAAATGACCAGGCCCGTACATGGCGCAAAGACTTGACTTCTACTTCTTCGTCGGAAGCACCTATTCCTACGTCTCCGTGTCGCGCGCGGCAAAAGCGGCTGCGACAGCCGGAGTGACGCTGAATTGGAAACCCTTCAGCGTGCGCACGTTGATGCGGGAGCAGAACAACAGCCCATTCGCCGGCAAGCCGGTGAAGATGGCCTACATGTGGCGAGACCTCGAGCGGCGTGCGGCGCGGTTCGGCGTGCCCTTCGATGGCGTGCCGCCCTACCCCATAGACCCTCTGGAGCAGGCCAACCGCGTGGCGACCTTGGCGTCCACACAGGACTGGTGCCCGGCGTTCGTTCAGGCGGCCTACGAAGCCTGGTTCATCGGCAAATTGGATCCAGGCTCGCCGGAGCACTTACGCGGCATCTTGCAGGGCCTGGGACGCGATGCGGATGCATGCATGGCTGAGGCGGACAGCGAGCCGGTGGTGGCAATGTATGCCGAGCGCACCAACGAGGCGCGCACGTTGGGTATTTTTGGCTCACCGAGCTATGTGGCTGGCACCGAGGTGTTCTGGGGCGACGACCGGCTTGAGGATGCTCTGGCGTGGGCCTCGGGCACATAGGCCTCGTGGGCTTCCGAATCAAGCATGATTCCAGGGGCGAAGTAGACGCGTTGGCGAGCAGACTAGCATGCGCGACTTGGTGGACCGCTGAATCGACGTCGAGCATGAGCCCCTGATCGACCGTTTTCAGACCGCGGGATCGCACTGATGCATTTCAGCCATGGGTCGGCAGGCTCGGTTCACGGTTTCGAAGACCTGTCGTTCCGACGCGAACAGCTGGACCGGCGCTCATCGCAGCCATTCGCAGTGATTGAACGAGAACCTGGGATGGTGATGCGCGATACCCACACGGAATGAAAACGGGGAGCCGTGGGCTCCCCGTTTTCATCGAAAAAGTGATTCAACGTGCGTGTTGGCGGCGTGCGGCACCGATGCCCAGGAGACCGAGGCCAACGAGCGCGATCGATGTCGGCTCGGGGACACTGCCGTTTGGAATGTTATTGGGCGTGTAGACCTGGTCGAAAATCTTGATCGACGAAACGACGCCAGCAGCATTCTCGACAGTCGTCTGAGTATCATCTTGGAAAAAGGTGATGAGATTGCCTGGCGTGTTAAACACTGCGAAGCCACTGGGATCAGGCATATTCGAAATGATCTGCACGCCGTTCAACCACGCTTGCACGGTATTGGATGAGCCATCACGGCTGAAGATCATGTCAGTCACGACATTGGACATGATGCCTCCCGCGCCAGTGTAGGGATACAACTGCAGCGTGCACGGTGACGTCGCGCCGTGATCCGGGCTGGCACCACAGAAGACGTACAACTCATCATCGGAGTTGTGGAAATTGAGAACGTCGCTCCAGGCATTTGTGTTCGCCGCGGTGTCCAGGGCGAACTTCATTTCGATGGTGTAAGTACTTGCGCTTGGCAGCGCCCCCGACAAGGTCAGGCCAGCGTTGCCAGCACTGAACGAGTACCCAGATGGACCTATGGTTCCGGGGCCAGCGGACAAAGACGGCCCACCCAGAAGGTCGGCAAACGAACTGGTGAGATCGTACGAGTGAATCAGACCCGCACAAGCATTCTGGGAAGCCCCCAAGATCGCAGCCGATGCCATGACGGTAACCGCGACTTGTTTGATCAGGTGCTTCATGAAGACACTCCTCAGATGTTTCACAAACACCCTGCAATTTCCGCGCCTGGTCAGAAATTTCAATGGTTATCAAACACTTGTGTCGGACCCTCGTGTCAGGCGTGGGAGGGAGATTCGAGTCTGTAAGATAACTCGACAGCCCATGCCGCAGAATCTCAAAAACTTCACGAGACGGCGGTCACCCCATTCGTGAGGCCGCCAAGTGCACGCTGCCTACGGTCGGATTTCAATCCCCGCCATTCCGTACAACTCCCAAAACGTACAACTGAAAAATATGCAGTTGTCCGAAAAGTTGTACGGACAAGCGTGCGCCTCGTGGACTGCTTGTGCGTCATTCTGACATGAAAAAAGCTCCTAAGCCGTTGATTTGCTTAGGAGCTTTAGTGGTCGTGAATCAACGTGACTCACTCAAGTGGTGGAGCCGGGGGGAATTGAACCCCCGTCCGCAAGCCATCACCGGGCAGTTCTACATGCTTAGCCGGCTGATTTGAATCTCACGGTCAACTCGCGCAGTGGCACGCTAGCTTTCCCGCCAGTCACTGGATCTCGCCTTGCAACGAGTGACCCGCTGCAAGACCAGCCGATGTGAATGACTTCTCAGCTCTTGGCCTTGCGACCTCAAGCCCGGCCCATCGGCCTGCCGTTGAGAAGCTCATCTGCAATTAAGCAGCGAGTGCGAACGTAGAGTCGTTTGCAGTTACTTTGTTTCCAGATGGATTTACGAGCGAACTGGTGCTCGGCATGCCCTACTCCGGATCCGCACCCACGTCGAAACCGGGTCGGCCCCTGAAAAGGAAGATGTAGTGTACCTCTGCGCCCGCGGGTACGCGGCCAGTCCACAGAGGGAGCGGCGCTGCATGCGGGGAATGCCCCGCATGTGCATCGGCTCAAACCGTCCTAGGGAGCTTCCCCGCGGATGAGTTGAATTGCAAGCCACTCGATCATTGCGCCACCAGCGTGCGCTGCACCCAACCGCTGAAGTTCGCAGCATCCACGAAAACGAAGCCATCCTTGACCTCGCCGCTGGCCACCAGGTCGTCGCTGCGGGTCAGGGTGGCCACGACCTTCGAATCGCGGGAGGGCTGGGCATAGACCTTGACGTTGGCGATCTTGGCGCGCAGCACCTGGCCCGCCTGGATCGGCGCGCCGGCCTGCGTGGAAGCCGCGGCATTCGCGTCGCCGGCCGCGCTGCCCTTGTTGATCAGCGAGGGCATGTTGCGGATCTGGCGGACGATCGTGTTGTAGTTGTCGAGCAGGCTGGCCGCGATGACCTTGCCTTCAGGCGTGTTGGTGTAGCCGCCCAGACCTCCCACCGCTCCGCCGCCCCAGGCCACGCCGCCGAGCGAGAAGTCGGTCTTGGTGGCCTTGCCTTCGGCCGCGGCCACCTGGATGCTGGACCGTACGTCGGCGATCAGCAGGCTGGTGGAGGCTTCCTTGAACTTGAGGCCTCCGGCAAGCGCGCCGATCACACCGAGCCGGCCGCCGAGGAAGCCGCCCACGCCACCGGTATTGTTGGCGGCGATCTGCACGTTGGGCGTCATCACGAAGTCGGCCGCCTGCATCTGGCCCTTGCCGACGTTGGACTCCTGGCGCATCTCGCCAGCGGCGGCGAGGTTGCGCTCCTGCTGGAGGTTCTGCATGGCCTGGCCGCGTTCGACGACGTCGAAGCAGCCGGACTGCTGGATCATGATGCGCAGCAGCGCGGCCGGGGATCCCAGGCCATAGTGCTGAAGGTAGCCCCAGCCCGTCTGCGGTTCAGCCACGGCGAGCACGCCGAGCTTCTTGTCGCATTTCTCGACCTGCTGGGGCGTGTCGTCGGCCCAAGCAGCGGTGGTGGCTGCGGCAGTACCGAGCAGGAACCAGGCTATCTTCTTCATCATCTTGACCTCCTGTCATGCTGCGCCGATTCTGCCAAATCGGCGTGCCTTGGATTCGTCAATGTGAGGGACGCTGCACCTTGTCGTTCAGGGCATCAGCGTCAGCTTGTGCTCGGTGGCACCGGGCAGGAAGGGCAAGGCCTTCGCGTTGGCCCAGTCGGCGTAGTCGACACGGTAATAGGGCGAGATGGGGTTACCCGACTGGCCGCCTGGCAGGACCATGATGCCGTTCTGCTCATGGCCCGGCGAGACAACAATGCGCTCGCTCTGCCCATGCACGGGCTGCTGCACGCGGGGCATGTGGCGGTCGCCGTTGAACTCGGTTTCGGGCATGTTCAGGTAGCGACCCAGCAGCGGAATAGCGCTGGCCAGCGGGTGGTTGATGGCCGAGAGGTTCTGGCGGCCCCAGCGCAGATTGTCCGGGTTACCCTGCGTCGTCTCGAGCACCTTCTCGCGACTGTAGAGCACCGCACGCTCGAAGAACTGCTTCCAGGTATTGCCGGTGGGCAGCACGTCGTTGCGGCGCGCCTGGATCAGGGCCCAGACGGGTGTCTCGGGCGCCCACTTGAGGTCTCGCTGCGAGAGGCTCTTGCTTTCCAGATAGGAGGAGATGGGCTGCAACAGCTCCTCCTGCACGCGGTCGCGGAAGGCGCGTACCCAGGTGTAGCCCACGGCGTCCACGCTGGCGCGGTCGGCGCTGGTCTCGATCGCGCGGCGGTAGTCGGCCAGGCCGTTGCGGGCCACGAAGTCGCCGGTCAGCACCTCATCGAGCAGCAGGCGCTTCCAGCGCTGCATGAAGAGCGCGCGATCGTCGAGCTGGATCTCGTAAAGGTCGGCTTCCTTGAAGTGCTTCTTGGCGCGCAGGTCGTCGCGGATCTGCTGCCCGCGGGCGCCGAGGTCGTAGCCGCCGGTGCCGAGCATGGCCAGTTCGGTGCCGCCCACCATGCGCTGGTTGGCGCTCCACAAGCGCGCGTCGGCTGGGTCGTAGACCTTGGGCAGCTTGTCCCCGAGCACAAAGTAGCCGTCCCAGCCGTTCGCACCGGTGCTCCAGTCCTGCGGCGTATCCATGTCGGCGTCGCTCGCGTAGTGGCGGCGCGGGATGGAACCGATGATCGTCCAGCCGATGTGGCCTTGCGAGTCGGCCGTCATGAAGTTCTGGGCCGGGATGCCCACGCCGACGGCCATCTTCTGTGCTTCCTCGACGCTGCCCACGCCGTCCAGGCCCATGGAGCGCAGGTTCAGGCCTTCCTTGTCGTAGGCCACCCAGCGCAGCGCATAGCGGTCAAAGGGCGCGGCCAGGACGGGGCCCCATTCGGTTTCCTTGACCTCCACCTCGACGGCCTCGCCGCCGGCCACTTCGATGCGCTCCTTGAAGATCTTGAGCGGCTTCTCGCCCGTGGGGCTCAAGTACTTGGTGCCGGTCTTGTCGAGCTTGAGCGCGATGACGTCGGTCCAGTCGCAGGTGCTGTTGGTGAAGCCCCAGGCCACCTTGCCGTTGGAACCCACGACCACAGCAGGCATGCCTGGCAAGGTCACGCCCGTCATCACCACCTCACGGCCGTCCTGCTTCCAGCGCAGTTGGGCCTTGTACCAGGTGTGGGGAACGCGGATGCCCAGGTGCATGTCGTTGGCAACGATGGCCGCGCCGGTGTCTGTCAGGCTGCCGCCCACGGCCCAGTTGTTGGAGCCAATATCGCGCGAGTCGCGCAAGCCGCAGTCGGAACAAGCCAGCTTGGCGGCCACGCCGAGCTGCGCCGGCCAAGGCGAGGCGGGCACGGGGATGGGAGTGGGCTTGCTGCCGTCCACGGCCGCGTCCCAGTCGGCGCTGTGCTGCATCAAGAAGGCGTACCAGTCGGCGGGCACGGCCTCCTTGATGGCGCCCATAGCCAGTTCGTCGCGCCCCTCGCCGTGCTGCAGGTCCAAGTACATGGAGAGCACGGCGAGCAAGGAGTCGGCGGGCTGCCACTGCTTGGGCGGCTGGCGCAGCAGGCCGTATTCGAAGGGGCGCGCATCGAGGGCGGCCAAGCCCTTGTTGATGCCGTCCGTGTAGGCCTGCAGCAGTGCCTTCTCTTCGGCCGACAAGCCGGCGAAGGCCGCTTCGGCGCGCGCGCGGAAGCGGTGGATGCGGCGGCTCTTGTCCAGCTTCAGTGCCTTGGGGCCGACCAGGGCCGAGAGCTCGCCAGCCGCGTTGCGGCGCAGCAGATCCATCTGGAAGAAACGGTCCTGCGCATGGGCAAAGCCGAGGGCACGCGCAGCGTCCAGCCGATTGGCGGCGCTGACGGTCAGGTAGCCATGGTCGTCGCGGCTCAACTCGACCGGGGCACTCACGCCCACGCTGCGCTGGCCATCGAGTTGAGCGAGGCTGCCTCGCAGAAAGTAGTACAGCCCCGCCACCAGCACAATGACGAGCAGCAGCAAGAACAGGAAGATTTTGCGGAGCAAGGACATGAGATGTCTCTCGTCTGAGGGGAGGGAATGGCGGCGATTGTCAGCGTTGGCCGGAAGCCCCCCTCTCGGCACTGACCCTAGTGGTCGCTACCACTCCTGCTCGTCGGTGCGGCGCCATCATGTCAAGCCGTTAGCCGTGCCTCGGACAGGTGCTACTACTTCGGGTTGACGAGTGTTCGCGAGATGCCCCGCTGCGGCTACAAAGCCTGCGTCCATTCACCGAAGGAGTCCTCATGAAGAAATACGGCGCCGAGTTCCTCGGCACTTTCTGGCTGGTGCTCGGCGGCTGCGGTAGCGCGGTATTGGCCGCGGCGTTCCCGGGCCTGGGCATCGGGCTGCTGGGTGTGTCCCTCGCCTTCGGCCTCACGGTGCTGACCATGGCTTACGCCATCGGCCACATCTCGGGCTGCCATCTGAACCCGGCCGTGTCCATCGGCCTGTGGGCCGGCGGTCGCTTCCCCGGCGGGCAGTTGCTGCCGTATATCGTGGCCCAGGTCGCCGGAGCCGTGGCGGCCGGTGCAGTGCTCTACACGATTGCCAGCGGCGGCCCGGGCTTCGACGTGGCCAAGGGCTTCGCCTCGAACGGCTTTGGCGCGCACTCGCCTGGCGGCTACAGCATGACGGCAGCCCTGGTCTGCGAGGTGATCATGACGGCCATGTTCCTGATCGTCATCCTCGGCGCGACCGACCAGCGCGCACCGGCAGGCTTTGCGCCCATCGCCATCGGCCTTGGCCTCACCCTGATCCACCTGATCAGCATCCCGGTCACCAACACCTCGGTCAATCCGGCCCGCTCGACGGGCGTGGCGCTGTTCGTGGGCGGCTGGGCCATCGAGCAGTTGTGGCTGTTCTGGCTGGCTCCCATCGTCGGCGCGGTGATCGGTGCGGCGGCCTACAAGTTGATCGCCGAAAAATAAGCAACTTATTGGTTGCATTTCAGGAAGACAGGGTCAACAATGGAGACAAGCAACCAATCGGTTGCTTGTCTCTACTTCTTTCTGGGAGCTCACCATGACCGACACCCCCTGTTCAGATCGCATCGAACGCAGCGTGCTGCTGCAAGCCAGCCGTGCACGCGTCTGGCAGGCCCTCACCAATGCCGAGGAGTTCGGCGAATGGTTCGGGGTCAAGCTGCAAGGCCAGGCTTTCGTGCCGGGCCGGCGCAACCGTGCGCAGCTGAGCATCAAGGGCTATGAGCATGTGTGGCTCGAGATGCTCGTCGAGCGCATCGAGCCGCAGACCACCATGGCCTACCGCTGGCACCCCTTCGCCATCGACATGTCGGTGGACTATTCGGTCGAGGAGCCGACGCTCGTGACCTTCACGCTAGAGGACGCTGTGGCTGGCCAGACGCGGCTGACGGTGGTGGAAAGCGGTTTTGACCGCGTGCCGGCGCATCGCCGCTTGGAAGCCTGGCGCATGAACAGCGCCGGGTGGGAAGGCCAGCTGCGCAACATCACCAAGCACCTCCATGGCTGAAGATCGCGAGGTCCATAAGGTCCATGTGGCCCACGAGGCCCATGAGGCCCATGAGGCCCATGAGGCCCGGATCGCCCGCGTCTTTGCAGCCCTGGGCGATCCCACGCGACTCAAGCTCGTGGCCCTGCTCTGTGCGGGCGGCGCATTCTCGATTGCGCAGCTGACGGCCTCGACCGAGATCAGCCGCCAGGGCGTGACCAAGCATCTGCAGGTGCTGGCCGACGCCGGCGTCGTGCGAGATTTGCGCCAGGGCCGGGAACGGCTCTGGCAGCTGGAGCCGGGCCAAATCGCGCTGGCTCAGCGGGCGCTGGAGCAGATCGGCCGTGACTGGGAACGGGCGCTCGGCAGACTCAAGAGCTTCGTCGAGAAGCTCTAGAAAGTGCCTGGATAGGCGCCGCCATCGAGCAAGATGTTCTGCCCGGTCAGATAACCGCTCTGTTCAGCGCAAAGCATGGCGCAGACGGCACCAAACTCCGCTGCCGTGCCGAAGCGCTGCGCCGGGATCGCCGCGCGGCGCTTGGCGGCCAATTCCGCCGCGGGCACGCCCTGCTTGGCCGCGCCGGTCGCGAAATTCTTCTGCAGCCGTTCGGTGTCGAAGGCGCCGGGCAGCAGGTTGTTGAGGGTGACGTTGCGGCCCGCGAGCCGAGGCTGGCGGGCCAGGCCGGCGACAAAGCCGGTCAGGCCCGACCGCGCGCCATTGGACAGGCCCAGCACGTCGATGGGGGCCTTCACCGCCCCGGAGGTGATGTTGACGATGCGGCCGAATCCACGCTGGGCCATGCCGTCCACAGTGGCCTTGATCAGCTCGATGGGCGCGAGCATGTTCGCGTCCAGCGCAGCGATCCACTGCTCCCGGCCCCAGTCACGGAAGTCCCCGGGCGGCGGGCCGCCGGCATTGTTGATGAGGATGTCGACCTGCGGGCGGGCGGCCAGCGCTGCGGCCCGGCCCGCTTCGCTGGCAATGTCGCCGGCCACGGCGATGACGCTAACGCTTGGATTCAGGGCGCGCAGCGCCGCGGCCGTTTGCTCCAGCGTTTCGGCGCCGCGCGCCGTGATGACAACGTTCACGCCCTCTCCCACCAAGGCCTCGGCGCAGCCGCGCCCGAGGCCCTTGCTGGCCGCACACACCAAGGCCCACCGGCCCTTCAAACCCAGATCCATCGCCCTATCTCCATTTCGCCAGCAGCCACACGCCGCCCATCACAAGTAGCGTACCTGCAGCCATAAGTGGTGTGAATGGTTCCCCCAGCAACAGGGCGCCCATCGCAATCGTTGCCATGGGGCCGATCATGCCGACCTGGGCCGCCATTGCGGCGCCGACGCGTTCGATGGCCATCATCAGCATCAGCACCGGTGCGAAGGTACAGGCCACCGCGTTGAGCAGCGACAGCCACAACACCTGAGGTGGCAATGCCGCCACCACGCTGACCGGCCGCAGCAGCAGGAACTGCCCGATGCAGAAGCCGCAGGCGATGCTGCTGGCCCAGCCGGTGAGCCGCATGGCGCCCAATCGCTGCACGAGTTCGCCGCTGTAGACAAGATAGGTCGCATAGCTCAGCGCGCTGGCGAACACGAGCACAGCGCCCAGCGTGGCGTGTTCCCCCTGCGAGCCGAGTTCCTGCCCGTAAACGAGAAACACGCCGCTGTAGCTGACGCCCATGGCGATGATCTGCTTGCCGCTCACCCGCCGCTTGAAGAGCAACCAGCCGAGCACGAGCACCAGGGTGGGGTTCAGGTAGAGCACGATGCGCTCGAAGCTCGCCGTGACGTACGCCAGCCCGGCAAAGTCGAGAAAGCTCGCCAGGTAGTAGCCCGAGAAGCCCAGCCCCGTGAGCGCGAGCAGGTCTCGGCCTTTGAAGTGTTGCTGCCCGCGCCCCGACCACCAGGCCAGGGCCACGAACAAGGGCAGCGCGAACAGCATGCGCAGCATCAGCAGCGTGACGGAGTCCACGCCGTAGCGATAGGCGAGCTTGACGATGATGGCCTTACCGGCAAAGGCAACCGCGCCCAGCGCCGCCAGAGCCAACCCGGACCAGGGCAGAGGATGCTTCATGCCGCCATTGTTAAGGGACGCAGCCCCGGCGGGCCTTTCGTTGCGGCCAAGCCGGGCTTGTCCAGGCAAGAATCGTCCGCCACGCGAGCGTGCCAAGGTGCACAGATGCCGCAGATTCCTCACGCCGTACCCTTGCACCACGCGAGGGCCCAGTTCTTCGCCCTAAACTCCGCCATCACGAGCATTGGGGAGACTCCTGCGCATGCCCAGCTTCAAAGGCTTCAGCATGAATCTGCTGCGACGGATGTCGCTTCGCTATGCGGTGGTCCTGGCCTTGTTCGCAGGCTTGCTGCTGCCGACGACGCTGGTGCTGCTCTACGACGCCCAGGCCACCAAGCGCCAGGCCATCGAGGCCCTGCATCGCGACCTGTCCCGCACGGCGGAAGTGATGGCGCTGTCGCTGGCCGAGCCGGTCTGGCAGTTCACGGCCGAGCTGGCAGAGCCCATCGTCCGAGCGCAGTTCGACGACCCGCGCTTTGTCTCCATGCAGGTGCTGGACGCCTCCTCGCCCAAGCCGTTTCTGACGCATCACCGCCAGCAAGCCCCGGACGCGGACGAGCTCACCCTGACGGAGTCGCGCGCCATCCTGCGCGACGGCCGCGAGATCGGCAAGCTCACCGTCACCATGAGCGCTGCGCCCGTGCTGGCCGAAAAGCGCGCCGACATTCTGCGCACCGTCTGGCGAAGCCTGCTCACGCTAACGATCTCGCTGGCCGTGATCCTGTGGGTCATGCAGGTCAGCGTGCTGCATCCGATGACCCGGCTTACGCAGGCGGCCGAGGCGCTTGCCGCCGGCCGGCTGAACCGCCCTGTGGAGCCCGGGGGCACCGACGAAATCTCACGCGTGGGCCTGGCCATGGAGCGCATGCGGCAGGCCCTGCTTTCGGCCTTCGATGCGCTGCGCCAGCACGCGGCGACGCTGGAGGAAACCGTGGAGCAGCGCACGGCCGAGCTCACGACCAGCAACGGCGAACTCTCCGAAGCGCTCGAGCACTTGAAGACGGCGCAGAGCGAGCTCGTCGAATCGGAAAAGCTCGCCTCGCTGGGCCGACTCGTGGCCGGCGTGGCACATGAGCTGAACACACCGCTGGGCAATTCGCTGACCGTGGTGACGGCGCTCGAAGACCGCTACAAGCAGCTCGATGGCATGCTCAGGGGTGAGGCGCCGCTGCGCCGCAGCACGCTGGAGGAACTGGTGCGCGACACTCGCCGCGGCCAGGACATTTTGCAGCGCAATGTGCAGAAGGCGGCCGACCTCGTGCGCGACTTCAAGCAGTTGGCCATCGACCAGACCACGGACCTGCGCCGCGATTTCACGCTCGACTCCGTCGTGCGCGACGTGCTGGTGATGGTGGAGCCGCGCTTCAAGCGTACACCCTTCGTCATCGAGACCGAGCTCGAGCCCAATCTGCTGATGAACAGCTTCCCGGGCGCCCTGGGCCAGGTGCTGACCAACCTGATGATGAACACCCTGGTTCACGCCTTCGACGGGCGCGACCATGGCCATGTGGTGTTGCGTTGCGCCGCCGCCGGGCCCAACGACGTGACGCTGGCCGTCTACGACGACGGCTGCGGCATGGACGAATCGGTGCGCCGCCGGATCTTCGACCCCTTCTTCACCACCAAGCTCGGCACCGGCGGCTCTGGCCTGGGCATGCACATCGTGCACAACATCGTCACCAATGTGCTGGGCGGCCAGATCGAGGTGCGCTCTACGCCGGGCGAAGGCACCCAGATGCTGATCAGCATGCCGCGCGTGGCGCCCGTCAGGGCCGAGTCGGAAGAAGCGCTGGTCTGAGAGCGGGCCGCTCTGGCTCCGCACAAGAAGGAAAGGGGCCCGAGGCCCCTTGTCCATTGCATCATCGAAGCCAATCAGTCGTTGGCGTAGATGTCCATGTCCTTGGTCTCCCTGACGAACAGCATGCCCACCACGAAGGTGATCGCGGCAAACGTGATCGGGTACCAGAGTCCGTTGTACATATTGCCCGTCTGCGCCACGATGGCTGCGGCGGTGAACGGCAGGAAGCCGCCGAACCAGCCGTTGCCGATGTGATACGGCAGGCTCATTGAGGTGTAGCGGATGCGGGTCGGGAACATCTCGACGAGCATGGCGGCGATCGGGCCATAGACCATCGTCACGAAGATGACCAGCACGACCAGAATGGCGACGATCATGGGCTTGTTCATTTTGGCCGGGTCGGCCTTGCTCGGATAGCCATGCTCCTTGAGCGCCGCGCCGACTTCCTTCTTGAAGGCGGCATCCCGGGCCTTGAGCTCGTCGGGCGACATACCGGTGGCGGCATAGGACTCAATGGACTTGTCGCCGATCTGGATCTTGGCCGGGCCAGTGCCCTCCACGTCGTCGTAGCTGACCGAGCCTGCCGACAGCACCTGCTTGGCCACGTCGCAGGAACTCGTGAACTTCAGCGTGCCGGTCGGGTTGAACTGGAACGAGCATTCCTTGGGATCGGCCGTGATCGTCACCTTGGACGAGCTTTGTGCCCGAGCCAGATCAGGATTGGCGGCCTCGGTCAGCGCCTTGAACAAGGGCATGTAGGTCAGCGCAGCGATCAGGCAGCCCGCCATGATGATGGGCTTGCGGCCGATCTTGTCAGACAGCGAACCGAACACGATGAAGAACGGCGTGCCGATGGCCAGCGCGATCGCGATCATGGTGTTGGCCGTGGTGCTGTCCACCTTCAGCGGACCCGTCAGGAAGAACAGGGCGTAGAACTGGCCCGTGTACCAGACGACCGCCTGGCCCATGGTCAGGCCGATCAGCGCCAGGATCACGACCTTCAGGTTCTTCCATTGGCCGAAGGACTCGGTCAAGGGGGCCTTGGAGGTCTTGCCCTCGGCCTTCATCTTCTGGAAGGCAGGCGACTCATTCAGCGAGAGGCGGATCCACACGCTGACGCCCAGCAGCAGCACGGAAACCAGGAAAGGCACGCGCCAGCCCCAGGCCTTGAACTCATCTTCGCCGATCGACAGGCGCGTGACCAGGATGACCAGAATGGACAGGAACAGGCCCAGCGTGGCCGTGGTCTGGATCCAGGATGTGAACAGGCCCCGCTTGCCCTTCGGAGCATGCTCGGCCACGTAGGTGGCCGCACCACCGTACTCACCGCCAAGCGCCAGGCCCTGCAGCATGCGCAGGCCGATCAGAATGATCGGAGCCGCCCAGCCGATGGACTCGTAGTTGGGCAGCACGCCGACGATGAACGTGGACAGGCCCATGATCAGAATGGTCACCAAGAAGGTGTACTTGCGCCCGATCATGTCGCCCAGACGCCCGAACACCAGAGCACCGAAGGGGCGCACCAGGAAGCCGGCCGCGAAAGCCAATAGCGCGAAAATGTTTCGCGACGCGGGGTCTAGGGGAGTGAAGAACTGGGCGCCGATGATGGCGGCCAGGGTCCCGTAGAGGTAGAAGTCGTACCACTCGAACACCGTGCCCAGCGACGAGGCGAAGATGACCTTCTTCTCGTCCGCGGTGATCGGCGCGCTGGACGACGCGGCGGTTGCAGTTGCCATGCATGTCTCCGTTCTTGTGCCGAAGCCGCCGACCGGCGACCCCTTGGCCTGCACTCTGAGCGCGAGCACTGACCCGGCTCTGACGCGAGACTGAAACGACGCTGACAAACCCGGGCGCAACCCTAGGTCAAATTTCCATAATGCGGTAAATCAGCGGAGCTCAGGGAATGTCTTAGGGCGCTGAGCAGGCCTCAGACCTCAGGAATCCAGACGCCCAGTTCCCGCAATCGCTCACGTCGCGCGGGCAATTGCGCCCAGATCGCGCGCTTGGTGACGTCGTCCGCGCTGCCCCAGATCACGATCTCTTCGATCGTGCGGGCGCAGCCCTCGCACAGGCCACTGGGCGCGTGCATGCGGCAGACCTCGATGCAGGGCGACGGGACTTCCGTAGCGTCTGCCATCAGGCCTTGACCACGTCGATGACCGGCGCGCCGGTGAGCGACTCAAGCTCTGCCGGTGTCATCTTGAACACACCGTTGGGGTGGCCGGCGGCGGCCCAGATCAACTCGAAGCGGAACAGCTCGCGGTCGATGAAGAGCTGCGGTGCGCCGCCCGTCTCGGGAGCGAAGCCCACGGGCGAGACGCCGCCAATTGAAAAGCCGGTGCGGTTCTTCACGTAATCGGCATCGGCGCGGCCCAGAGGGCCGGTCAGCGCCTTGAGCAGGCTCTCGTCCACGCGTCGGTCGCCAGAGGCGATCACGAGGACGGCGGAGTCGTCGCTCTTCTTGCGAAAGACCACCGACTTGGCAATCTGGCCCAGGCTCACGCCCAGCGCGTCGGCGGCTTCCTGCGAGGTGCGGGCCGACTGCTCGAGCCAGACGGGTGCATGTGGATGGGACTGCGCAGCCAATGCCGCGCTGACACGAAGAAAGCCCGCTGGGCGGGCTTCTTGGGGAGATCCGTTGGACGCTTCAAGCATCCAGCGATTGTGGCTTACTCGGCCGTGGCGTCGGTCTTGGCCTTGGTCGTGGCAAGGCGGTTCTGTTCGGCCTTGGCCGGCGTGCCGCGGTCGGCGTTCTGCGCGTCGATCGTGCCATCTTCACGGGCGGCCTTCAGTTCGGCGCGGACTTCGGCTCGGCTCTTGGCGGCTTGCTTGGCCACAGGAGCGGTGTAGCCGAAATCGGTGCCGTAGTTGGGCAGTTCGCCATTGGCGCGGGCCTGGGCCAGTTCGGCCTGCACTTGGGCGCGGGTCACCTCGGCGGAGGCGGGAGCGGAGAACAGGACGGCAGCGGAGATCAGGGCGATAACGAGCGCGGTCAGGGTCTTCATGATGAGGTCCTTCCAATTCGGGTCTTCTGCCGGTGCTTGCGACAAGCGCTGCAACCGTGGAATGAATTGTCGAAGTCGCCCCTCTTTTGAAAAACCAGCGCCCGCGGAACTGACTGTTGAGAAATCCGGAATAACCCTCGGACTCAACGGCGCCACTCAGGCAGTCTGATACGCCTGCAGGAACTCAGGCGGCATGCGCCGGGGTCTGCCGCTGGAGATCTCGATGCACACGAGGTCCCAGGCACCGCGCATGAGCGTGACGCCGTCGCAGGCACGCAGCAGCTGGAAGCGGCGCCGCATGGAGAGTCGCCCGTCGCCATCGGTCAGCCAGGTCCCGAGCTGCAGGGCCTCGCCGAGGAAGGACGGCAGCACGTACTCGTACTCACCACGGCGGATGGCCATGGCGCGATCCAGGCGGTGGTAGTCCGCCAGGGTCAGGCCCAGCGCTTCGGAGTGCGCCCAGCCGGCCCGCTCGCACCACTGCACGTAGACGGCGTTGTTGGTGTGGTCCAGGCCGTCAATGTCCTGGGCTTGCGGGCTGACGTTGAGGATGAACGGTTCCGGCAGGTCCCAGTTCACTGCTTCTCCCATACCGCCGCAAAGAAGCCGTCGGTCTGGTGCCGGTGCGGCCACAGACGCAAGAAGCCGTTCTCACACAGCGTCTGGGCCCCAGCCACCTGGGCCTTGTCGAGCAGCTCGACCGGGTCCAGCGGCCTGAAGTCCTTGTGCATTTCTGTGAAGGCCTTTGCAACCGCCTCGTTCTCCGAGTCGAGCAGGCTGCACGTGGCGTAGACGAGCCGGCCGCCAGACTTCAGCAGCCGCGAAGCGCTGGCCAGGATGGCGGCCTGCTTGTCCTGCAGCTCGGCCACAGCCTTGGGCGACTGGCGCCACTTGAGATCAGGATTGCGTCGCAGCGTGCCCAGACCCGAGCAGGGGGCGTCGACGAGCACGCGGTCGATCTTGCCGGCCAGGCGCTTGATGCGCTCGTCGCGTTCGTGGGCGATCTGGGCCGGGTGGACATTGGACAGGCCGCTGCGCGCCAGGCGGGGCTTGAGCGCGTCGAGGCGGTGACCCGAGACATCGAAGGCGTAGAGCCGGCCGGTGTTGCGCATGGCCGCGCCCAGGGCGAGCGTCTTGCCGCCAGCACCGGCGCAGAAGTCCACCACCATCTCGCCGCGCTTGGCGTCGAGCAAGAGCGCGAGGAGCTGACTGCCCTCGTCTTGCACCTCGATGCCCCCGCTCGTGAACAGCTCCAGCTTGGCCAGGGCCGGTTTGCCCTGGATCCGCACGCCCCAGGGCGAATGCGGCGTGGGCTGGCAAATGATGCCGGCGGCATGCAGGGCGGCAAGCACCTCCTCGCGCTTGGCCTTGAGCGTGTTCACGCGCAGGTCCAGCGGCGCACCCTCGTTCATCGCGGCGGCCAGTTGCCAGAACTGCTCCTCGCCCAGGCGCGCGAGCAAGGGCTCGGCCAGCCAGTCGGGCAGGTTATGGCGCAGCTTGGGCGCCAGGCTGCCGCGGTCGATCGACTCGACCTGGTCCAGCCAGGCCTGCTCCTGTGGATGCAGAGCGGCCTTGAGGAAGCTCGGGCTGCCTTCCCAGGCCAGGATCGCAAGCCGACGCTCGATGGGACCGCTGCCGCTCTGGGCCAGGTGCTGCAGCAGCGGACGCTGGCGCACAACGGCGTAGGTCGTCTCGGCCAGCGTGTGACGCTCGCGCTGGCCGAGGTTTTTGTTCTTGCGGAAGAACGCGGAGACGACGCCATCGGCCGGCGAATCGAACTTGAGGACGGAGCGCAGCAGTTCTGCGGTCAGGTCGAGGAGGGCATTAGGATGCATTCCCGGATTATCCCCGCAGCCCCATGAACAACGACCTCCCTCCCCTGCCCGCCACGCCCACAGGCCGCTACCGCCACTACAAAGGTGGCGAGTACGAGGTGATCGGCGTGGGCCGGCACAGCGAGACTCTGGAGCCGCTGGTGATCTACAAGCCGCTCTACAACGCCAGCGGCCTGTGGCTGCGCCCGCATGCGATGTTCTTCGGCACTCTGCAGGTCGACGGAGCCATCGTCCAGCGCTTCGCGCCGCTATGAAGCCCATGCGCTTTTTGCGGGCCCGCCCGCGGCTGATCGGCGCCTTCGCAGCCGGCGCGCTGCTGGCCATTGCGTGGCCGGGCGCCATGCTGCCGATCAGCCGTGTGCTGCTGGGCTGGAACATGGCCGTCTGGCTGTACCTGCTGATGGCTGTGCACATGATGCTCAAGGCCGATCGCGCGCAGCTGCAGCGCCATGCGATCGCGCGGGCCGATGGTCTGGGCTCGGTGCTGCTGCTCGCAGCCGTCGGCGCGCTGGCCTCGCTGGTGGCGATCGCGCTGGAGCAATCGCAGATCAAGCATGGCGCCGACGTGGCCCTGACCTGGCCGCACCTGGTGCTGGCGCTGACTACCGTGGCCGGCGTCTGGCTCTTCTTGCCGGTGGAATTCGCCCTCGCCTACGCCAGCCTCTATCACCGCGACGGGCGCTGCCATGGCCTGGACTTTCCGGGCGACGAGGTCGAGGCGAAGGGGCCCGACTACCTGGACTTCCTCTATTTCTCGATCACCATCGCGGCCTGCTCGCAGACCTCGGACGTGTCGGTCAACAGCCGACCCATGCGCCGCCTCGTGCTGCTGCACACGGTGCTGGCCTTCGCCTTCAATACGGGCGTGCTGGCGCTGACGATCAATATCTTGGCGGGGCTGGTCGGTTAGGAAAAACTCTGCGATTCGCCGGCCTTGTGCCTCACGCGCAGGCCCCTGATTTCCAGTTGGTCTTCGAGGAACCAGCGCACAGCCGCCGGGTACATGCGGTGCTCCTGGCGAAGCACGCGCGCGGCCAGCGTGTGGGCGTCATCGTCCGGCAGCACGGGCACCTGGGCCTGCGCGACGATGGCACCATGGTCGAGCTCGGCCGTCACGAAGTGCACGGTGGCACCGGCGAACTTGCAGCCCATCTCGATCGCCCTGGCGTGCGTGTGCAGGCCCGTGAAGGCCGGCAGCACAGATGGGTGGATATTGAGAATGCGCCCCGCATAGTGCGCGGTGAAGGCCGGCGTGAGGATGCGCATGAAACCCGCGAGCACGACCAGGTCGGGCGAGTGGGCGTCGATCGCCTTCATCAACTCGGCGTCGAAGGCCTCGCGGCTGGCAAAGCCCTTGTGATCAAGCACGATGGCGTTCAGGCCCTGCCCGCGCGCATAGTCCAGGCCTCCGGCATCTGGACGGTTGGAGATCACTGCCTCGACGCGGGCATTCCAGCCCTCGGCCACGCAGGCCTTGTGGATGGCCTGCATGTTCGAGCCTCCGCCCGAGATCAGGATGACGATTCTCTTCATGGGGCCGGCAGTGTAACAATCGTAGGTTCCTATGAACGCTGAAGTCCCCCGCCCGCGCGTGCTTTCCGGCATGCGCCCCACCGGCGCCCTGCACCTGGGCCATTTCCATGGCGCGCTCAAGAACTGGGTGCGCCTGCAGGCCACGCACGACTGTTTCTTCTTCGTCGCCGATTGGCATGCGTTGACCGGCGAGGCACAGACGCCCGGCCAGCTCGAGCACCACGTCTATGACATGGTCGTAGACTGGCTGGCCGCCGGCCTCGATCCCGAGCAGTGCACGCTCTTCATTCAGAGCCGCATGCCCGAGCACGCCGAACTGTTCACCCTGCTGGCCATGAGCACGCCCGTCTCCTGGCTGGAGCGCGTGCCCGGCTACAAGGACCAGGACACACCGAGCTACGGCCTGCTGGGCTATCCCCTGCTGCAGGCGGCCGACATCCTGATCTATCGTGCCCAGCAGGTGCCCGTCGGCGAGGACCAGGCCGCCCATGTAGAGATCACACGAGAAGTGGCGCGCCGCTTCAATCATCAGTACGGCAACACCTTCGTGGAGCCGCAGGCCCTGCTGAGCGAGACCGCGCGCCTGCCCGGCCTGGACGGCCGCAAGATGAGTAAGAGCCTGGGCAATGGCATCTCGATGCGCGAGGCGCCGCAAGCCGTGGCCGAGAAGCTCCGCACCATGCCCACAGACCCGCAGCGCGTGCGCCGTGGCGACTGCGGTGAGCCCGCGCGCTGTCCCGTGTGGCCACTGCACGAGGTCTATACAGACGAAGCCACGCGCATGCAGCTGGCTTCCGGCTGCCGCAGCGCCCGCATCGGCTGCCTCGACTGCAAGCAGCCACTGATCGAGGCCATCCAGAAGGAGCAGCAGCCCTGGCGCGAACGCGCCGAGGAATGGCTGACCGACCCCAAGCGTGTGCACTGGATCCTGGAGCTCGGCACCGAGCGCGCCCGTGCGGTGGCCCGCAAAACGCTGCGCGAGGTCCGCGCGGCCATCGGTCTGGGCTACTGAGCCATGACGGCCATCCACATCACCGACATCGAATCGGCCATCAACTGGTGGCGCCAACGCGCGCCCACCGAGGCCGGCATGCCGCTCGCGCCCGAGCTCTCGGCCCTGGCCGAGGTCTATGGGCGGATGGTCTGGCGCCGTGAGGTGGAGATCGACGAAGACGCCGTGCCCGCTGCCGCCGTGGCCGCCTGGCTGCAGTGGTACAAGACGACGCCTGACGCGCCCTGCATCGCCATCTGCTCCACGAGCCAGGGGGACGCGCAGTGCAAGGGTTGCGGCCGCAGCTTCGACGAAGTGCAGAACTGGTGCGTGATGACACCCGTGGAAAAACGTGTGACCTGGCGGCGCATCTCGCTTGAAGCCACGGCCTGGCGCTTCAACCGCTACTCAGAGCGGGCGCATGAGAAGTAGTTTCCGCGCCGATCTGCACCGCATCGTCCCCCTGGCCTGGCCCGTCTTCGTGGGCCAGATCGCCGTGCTGGCCTTCGCCACCGTGGACACCTTCTTGCTGGCGCGCTATTCGGCCATCGACCTCGCGGCCCTGGCCGTGGGTGCGGCGATCTACGTGAGCGTGTTCGTCGGCCTGATGGGCGTGGTGCTCGCCGTCTCGCCCATCGTGGGCCAACTCTTCGGCGCGGGCAAGCTCGAGCGTGCCGGACGTCAGTTGCACCAGGCTTTCTGGCTGGCTATCTTTCTCGCCGTGCTGGGCGATGCGCTGCTGCTCTTCCCCGCGCCGCTGCTAGGCATCGCGCACGCCGGGCCGCAGGTCGAGAGTCGCGTGCGTGAGTACCTGCAAGCCCTGGCTGCGGCGCTACCGCCTGCGCTGCTGTTCACGGCCTACCGCGGCTTCAACACGGCGATCTCGCGGCCCAAGGCAGTGATGAGCATTCAGGTGGTTGGCCTGCTGCTGAAAATCCCACTGAGCGCCATGTTCGTCTGGGGCCTGGGGCCGCTGCCGGCGCTGGGCACACTGGGCTGCGGCATCGCCACCGCCATTGTGATGTGGACGCAATGCGCGGCAGGTTGGTGGCTGCTGCGGCACGACGCGAGCTACGACGCATACGGCTTGCGCCGTGGTGGTCTGGAAGCACCGCACTGGAAGGACCTGCGTGCCCTGCTGCGTCTGGGCGTTCCGATGGGCGGCGCCATCGCCATTGAGGTGACGGGCTTCACCTTCATGGCCATCTTCATCGCGCGCCTGGGCGCCATCCCAGTGGCCGGCCATGAGCTGGCGATCAACCTCGTGTCCATGATGTTCATGATGCCCATGGCCATCGGCAGCGCGGCCGGCACCCTGGTGGCCCAGGCCGTGGGCGCGCGAGATCCCGAGGATGCGCGCAGCCTCTCGAACCACTCGATGGCGCTGGGGCTGGCGGTCGCCGCCGTGATGGGCGGCCTGGTCTTCCTGTTCCGCGAGCAAGTGCTCAGGCTCTACACGCACGACATGCGCATCGTGAACGCGGCCATGCCGCTGCTGCTATGGGTCTGGATCTTCCACACGGCCGACGCCGCACAGACGGTGGCCGCACAGATCCTGCGGGCCTATCACATCGCAACCGCGCCGGTCCTCATCTACGCCGTGGCGATCTGGGGCGTGGGCATCGGTGGCGGCTACTACATGGCCTTCAGCGGCTCAGCCAGTGTTCCGGAGTCATTGCACGGTGCGTCGGGCTTCTGGAGCGCGGCCACCGTGGGCCTGATCCTCGCTGCAATCGGACTCAGCGCCTTCATGCGCTGGATGCACCGGCAGCCAAGCTGAGCACGAACACGCTGCCTCCGCCCTCGCGCGGTTCGCAGCGCACACTGCCGCCATGAGCCGCGGCGATCTGCTTCACCAATGACAGTCCTAGGCCCACGCCACCGACCTGCTCGGCGTGCCCTTCCAGGCGGAAGAAGGCCTCGAAGATGCGCTCACGCATGGGCTCGGGAACGCCAGGTCCGTGATCGAGCACGCGGATCACGGCGTACGCGCCCTCGTGGGCCAGCCTCAGCGTGACGACATCACCCCCGTAGCGGCGGCCGTTTTCTAGCAGATTGCGCACGGCGCGGCGCAAGAGCCGCTCGTCACCCATGATGGGCAAGCTCTGCAGCCCTTGCGCGGGCTCAAACAGAGCGCCCGTGCGCGCTGCCTCCTCGGCGGCCAGACCCAGCAGATCGACCTTCTCGGCAGGCGCGCTCCGGGTGCCCGATTCGAGTCGGCTGGCCAGCAGCACTTCCTCGACCAAGGCATCGAGCTCGGCGATATTGGTGTGGATCTCAGTCGCGAGGCGGGCGCGCCCGGCAGGGGGCGCGTCGTCGAGCATCGAGAAGGCCATCTTCAAGCGAGCCAGGGGCGAGCGGAACTCATGGCTGGCATTGGCCAGCAGGTTCTTGTTGGAGCGCAGCAGCGACTCGATGCGACCGGCGGCATCGTTGAAGCTACGCGCCAGGGCCGCCACCTCGTCGCGGCCGCTGTCATCCACACGATGAGCCAGATTGCCGGCGCCAAAGGTCTCCACGCCGCTCTTGAGCACCTCGAGCCGGCGCGTGAGCCGGCGTACCACCGGATAGGCCCCCAGAGCGACGCCCAGAAAGAGCAGCACGAGCACCATGGCCAGCGCTTCACCGCTGGGACGCTGGCCCAGCCACGGCAGACCCCAAGGCGGCGGAGTCACGGGGTTGCGGCCTGCCATGCGATTGGGCCCGTCTCCAGGTCCGCCGGGCCCGCCGGGCCCGCCTGGGCCTTGGCTCAGGCCCGGCTGCGGACGCCATCCGCGCAGCATGAGCAAGCTGCGGCCATCGTCCAGAGGAACCTGAACATGGCGGGCGACGGGATCATCTTCACGGCGTTCGAACAGCTCGCTGGCCCCGATGCGATTGCCCCGCTCGTCGACCAGGGCAATGGCCATGCGCAGGCGCTGCCCCCAGAACGCCACAGCGGCGGCCTGCTCCTCGCGCGTGGCGGTCGCCGGCGGCAGGGCATGGTGGATCAGCGCGGCCATGGCGATCAGGCGCTCGTTCGCCGCTGCGTCGGCCGTGCCTCGCTCGTGTTCCATCTGGCGCTGGAAAAGCCAAGCCGCGCCGAAGGCGAAAGCCAGCAGCAGGGCAACCAGCGTCAGGTAGATGCGAAGGTAGAGAGACTTCAAATCAGATCAGTTCTCAGCGTCCTGCTTCTTCGCGAAGACATAACCGACGCCTCGCACGGTGAGGACTCGACGCGGGTTCTTCACATCGTCCTCGATGACGGAGCGGATGCGCGAAACGTGAACGTCGATCGAGCGGTCGAAGGCGTCGAGCGGATGGCCCTTGAGCGCATCCATGATCTGGTCGCGCGAGAGCACGCGCCCGGGGCTCTGGGCCAGCACGACCAGGAGGTCGAACTGGTGGCTCGTCAGCTCGCAGGGCTTGCCGTCCAGGCGCGCCATGCGGGCGGCAAGATCGATTTCCAGGCGGCCGAAGCGCAAAACGTCATCGACTTCGTCGGCTTGAGGCTCAGCACGGCGCAGCAAGGCCTTGACCCGGGCCTGCAGCTCACGCGGCTCGAAGGGCTTGGCCATGTAGTCATCTGCGCCGAGCTCCAGGCCGAGAATGCGGTCCATGGGCTCGCCGCGGGCCGAAAGCATGAGCACGGGCTGGCGGCGGTGCTGCGGCGAGCTGCGCAGCTCCCGGCAGAACTCAAGGCCATCGCCGTCGGGCAGCATGAGGTCCAGCACCAGCAAATCGTAGGCAAAGTTGCGTAGCGCCTCGCGGCCGGCGGCCAGCGACCCAGCGGTATCCACCTCAAAGCCTGCATGGCCGAGGTAGTCGGCGAGCATGGAAGTCAGGCGCGCATCGTCGTCGATCAGCAACAGCTTAGGCGTCATGTGGACTGGGGTGGTTTTTTCAACGCCCGCTGCTTCGTGCGGGCGGCCGGTTTCAGTGAAGTATCCAAGCATACGCGACCTCGTCTAGCTCGAGCACTCGAGTGACTACTGTTGGCCGCCGGAGCTGCCACGCTGAGCACGATCCTTCATGTGATCGGCGTGCTTGGCCCGCAGCGCGGCGAGCTTGGCGCGCTGGTCGGGCGAGAGCACATTGGCCGAGTCGATGAGGGCACGCGTCATTCGCGTGGCGATGGCATCGTGCTGCGTCTGCGCCTGGCTGGCCAGGGCGGTGATGGAGTTGGCGTCGATGACCGGCGCGGTGAAGAGCGCCTGCATCTGCTGATGCAAGGCCTTGAGCTGCTCGTGGGCCGCCTGGTTGTCCGTCTTGGCCTGCGCGAAGATGGCCTTGATCTGCGCGATCTGGGCGTCACTCGCACCGATTGCCTTGAGCCCGTGCATCATCATCCCGTGATGCATTTCCGGGCCACCGGCCATCATGGGCTGGGCCTGGGCCGACAGGCCACCAAGGCTCAGCGCCGCTGCGAGGGCACCCGCCTTCAGGACACGACTGAGGAACATCTCGATCTCCGTTGAATACAGCGCTTGTGCTGCGATGACGGAATCTTGAGCCGCACGCGTAACAAGGCGATTCGGCAGGAGAAAACATTTGTAAAGCGCGAGCCAGGGACCGGTGCTGCGCTCGATCAACGCACCAGGCCCTCGCGCAGCATCCGTCACGTCGGTGACGTCGATCGCACGCACAGGGGGCTGCGAACTGCGAGCTGCGAGCTGCGGGCTGCGGGCTGCGGGCCACCCAGCAGCAAGAGCGGTTCGGGACGTACGAGCGGCTCGGCAGACAAGCCCGGAACATCGTGGTCACTCAATGTGGCCGAAGGACCCAGCAGATCTTCGAAGCGTACCCCTCGCAGGCAACGCTCGACCACATGACCGGGCCCATCCAGCACAAGGCCCGCCCATGCAGCCGCGACCGCGTAGATGGCCGTCAGGCTGTCTTCGTGAGGCGCTCGCCTCGCACGGTGCAGCGACAGCCCGAGCCGGCAAGCGCCTTACTTGATCGGCTTGAAGCGCATGCGCTTGGGCCGCGCGCCTTCCTCACCGAGGCGCTTCTTCTTGTCCGCTTCGTACTCGTGGAAGTTGCCGTCGAAGAAGAACCACTGCGAGTCGCCCTCGCAGGCCAGGATGTGGGTGCAGATGCGGTCGAGGAACCAGCGGTCGTGGCTGATCACCATGGCAGAGCCTGCGAACTCGAGCAGGGCCTCTTCCAGGGCGCGAAGGGTTTCCACGTCCAGGTCGTTGGACGGTTCGTCCAGCATCAGCACATTGCCGCCCTGTGCCAGAGTCTTGGCCAGGTGCAGGCGGCCGCGCTCACCACCGGAGAGCGAGCCGACGAGCTTTTGCTGGTCGTTGCCCTTGAAGTTGAAGCGGCCGAGGTAGGCGCGGCTGGGCATCACGAACTTGCCGACCGTGATGTTGTCCAGGCCGCCCGAGACGTCTTCCCACACGGTCTTGTCGGCCTCCAGGCTGGCGCGGCTCTGGTCGACGAAGGCCATCTTGGCCGTCTTGCCGATCTTGACCGTGCCGCTGTCCGGCTGCTCCGTGCCCTGCAGCATGCGGAACAGCGTGGATTTGCCCGCGCCGTTGGGGCCGATGATGCCGACGATGGCGCCAGCCGGGACCTTGAACGACAGATTGTCGATCAGCATGCGGTCGCCGAAGCTTTTGCTCACGCCCTCGAACTCGATCACCTCGTTGCCCAGGCGCTCGGCCACGGGGATGAAGATTTCATTCGTGACGTTGCGCTGCTGGTATTCGACGTCGGAGAGCTCCTCGAAGCGGGCCAGACGTGCCTTGCTCTTGGCCTGACGGCCCTTGGCATTGGAGCGCACCCACTTGAGCTCTTCCTTCATCGCCTTCATGCGGGCGTCTTCGCTCTTTTGTTCCTGCTCCAGGCGGCGTTCCTTCTGGTCCAGCCACTCGGTGTAGTTGCCCTTCCAGGGAATGCCATGACCGCGGTCCAGCTCCAGGATCCACTCGGCGGCGTTGTCGAGGAAGTAGCGGTCGTGTGTGATGGCCACCACGGTACCGGGGAAGCGCTGCAGGAACTGCTCCAGCCACTCGACCGATTCGGCGTCCAGGTGGTTGGTCGGTTCGTCGAGGAGCAGCATGTCAGGCTTGGACAGCAGCAGGCGGCACAGGGCCACGCGGCGCTTCTCGCCACCGGAGAGCACGCCGATGACGGCGTCCCAGGGCGGAAGGTTCAGCGCGTCGGCGGCCAGTTCAAGCTGCAGGTCGGTGTTTTCCGAGCCAGCGGCAGCGATGATGGCCTCGAGCTCGCCCTGTTCGGCGGCCAGCTTGTCGAAGTCGGCATCCGGCTCGGCGTATTCGGCGTAGACCTCGTCCAGGCGTTTCTTGGCAGCCAGCACGCCGCCGATGCCTTCCTCGACCGCTTCACGCACGGTCTGCTCGGCGTTCAGGCGCGGCTCTTGCTCGAGGTAGCCGATCTTGATGCCCGGCATGGGAATGGCCTCGCCCTCGATCTCCTTGTCCACGCCCGCCATGATCTTCAGGAGAGTGGACTTGCCCGAGCCGTTCACGCCCAGAACGCCGATCTTGGCGCCGGGGAAGAAGGACAGCGAGATGTCCTTGAGGATGTGGCGCTTGGGGGGAACCGTCTTGTTGACACGGTTCATGGAAAAGACGTACTGGGCCATGGGTTCTCTTGGAGGTTGCCGACTGCAGCGGGTGGGTACGCAACGGGCGCACGCCATCGTAGGGTTTGGGGACCGAATCCCGGATTGTCGCAGCTTCCCCGGGGGTTAGCCCGGGTCGCGGCGCAGGCGACGCTTCCTACACTTTGCGGCACCGGTCAGGGATACCGGACACAGGGGGCCACGATGCACATGTCTGCTCGCCTTGCCGTATGCCTGATGTCGCTCGCGGCGGCGCTCGCCGCCCCGGCCCAGACGCTGCGCTGGTCCAGCCAGGGCGACCTCCTCACCCTCGATCCGCACTCGCAGAACGAGTCGCTGACCAACTCGCTCAACAACCAGATCTACGAGTATTTGGTGCGTCGGCGGGCCGATCAGAGCCTCGGGCCTTCGCTGGCGACCGAATGGACACAGGTCTCGCCCACCGTGTGGCGCCTGAAGCTGAGGCCGGGCGTCAAGTTCCAGGACGGCAGCGCCTTCACGGCCGAGGACGTGGTCTTCTCCATGCAGCGGCTCAGAGACCCCAATTCGCCCTTCCGCGCCTACGCAACGGCAGCGGGCATGCCGCGGGCGCTCGACGCGTTGACGGTGGAGTTCGTGCAAGAGACACACGACCCCGTCTTCCTCGAGCACCTGTCTGTCTTGCTCATCATGAGCAAGTCGTGGTGCGAGCAGCGCAAGGTCTCCCGGCCCTTGAACTTCAAGGCCAAGGAGGAGAGCTACGCCAACATGAACGCCAACGGCACCGGCCCCTTCATGCTGGTCAGCCGCGAACCTGGCGTGAAGACGGTCTACAAGCGCAATCCTGCCTGGTGGGGGCATTTCGAAGGCCATCTCCAGGGCTTCATCTACCTGCCGATCGCCAACGACGCCACGCGGATGGCCGCCCTGTTGTCGGGCGAGCTCGACCTGGTGCTGGATCCGCCACCGCGCGACGTGCCGCGACTGCGCGGCACGCCCGACATCAAGGTGCTCGACGGCGCAGAGAACCGCCTGATCTTCATCGGCATGGACCAGGGCCGCGACCAGCTTCTCTACGGTGACGTGCCGGGCAATCGCAATCCGTTCACCGACATCCGCGTACGCCGGGCGCTTTACCAGGCCATAGACATCGAGGCAATCCGCTCCAAGCTCATGAACGGGCTTTCCGTGCCCACCGGCGGGCTCACGCCTTCGCCGCTGGGCGCCTACAACGACGCACAGCTCGAGTCACGCCTGCCCTACGACATCGCGGCCGCTCGCCAGCTGATGGCGCAAGCTGGCTATGCGGACGGCTTTGAAGTCACGCTGGACTGCACCAACAACCGCTACATCAACGACGAGAAGATCTGCATCGCCCTGGCCTCCATGTGGGCGCAGCTCAAGGTGAGGGTCAAGGTCAACGCCCAGCCGCGCACGCTCACCTTCCCCAAGCTCGAAAAACTGGACACCAGCCTCTACCTCTACGGCTGGGGCGGCTCCGCCACCGATGCCGAGTTCATGTTCGCCCCCGTGCTGCGCAAGCGTGGCAGCAATGGCATCGGCTTCAACAACTTCGGCCAATGGGTCAACGAGCACGCCGACCAGTTGGCCGTCGCCTCGGCCCTGGAGACGGCGCCCGACAAGCGCGCGGCCCTCGTCAAGGCGGCGCTGCAGGCCTACCGCGAGGCCATCAACATCATCCCACTGCACCGACAGATCATCCCGTGGGCCATGCGGCAAGGCGTGACCGCCGTGCACAACCCGGGCAACTGGCTCAGCCTGGACTGGGTCACGGTGAAGCCCTGAGCAAGGCCGCCGCCTATGATGAGGGCATGCCCGCCCCCGCCCCGCATCCAAACATCAACACCGTCGTCCCCGAGCTGGGCAGCGACCCATCATGGGATCAGCGAGACCTCGGTGTCTTGTTGAGCCTGACGCGCGGAGAAGACGACGCCTTCTACAGCCCGCATTCGGACGCCAACATGCACGGCGCACTCTATGGCGGCCAGCTCGTGGGCCAGGCCATGATGGCCGCGGCGGCCAGCAACCGGGGCAGCGCCGCCATCCACTGCGTGCAGATCAATTTCCTCACCGCCGGCCGGCCCGGCGTGCCTATGCGCTACGAGGTACGCCAGCTCATGCGCGGCCTGAACTTCAGCGTTCAACAGGTGCTGGGCTCGCAGGGCGATCGCACCGTCGTCAGTGCCAATGTGTCCTTCCATCGCGGCGAGCCCGCTCCGGAATTCAGCCAGCCGCTGCCGGCCGACGTTCCCGCCCCCGAAAGCCTGCGCAGCCTGCGCCAGGTGCTGATAGATCATGCGGAGCTTCTCCCGCCCCTGCCCGCTGCCGTCAAGGACCGCCTCGCCAACTCGCGCAGCGTAGAGCTGCGCCCCGTGGATGCCGAACGCTTCCTCTTCGAGCGCAATCGCAAGCAGGCGCACTTTCGCTACTGGGTGCGCGCGCTGCAGCCCTTGGAAGATCAGCCGCAGGCCTTGCAACAAGCGGCCCTGGGCTATCTGTCGGACTACTGGTTCCCGCTCACGGCGCTCGAGCCCCTGGTCGGAACCAAGCTCGGAACGGGCCTGTACATCGCCAGCCTCAACCACAGCGTGTGGTTCCACAAGCCGGCGAATCCCAACGAGTGGCTCTTCGTCGATGCCCAGAGCCCTTGCACGGCCGGCGCTCGCGGCCTGTCGACGGCAACCGTCTACGCCCGCGACGGCCAGGTCGTAGCCAGTCTCGCCCAGGAAAGCCTGTTCCGTGGCTGGGTCGGCGATGCCGAGGGCGGCTTCATGGCGCCGGGGCTCAGCCCCTGAGCGCGATATTCAGCTGATCGACGAGTTC
>Ga0213872_10000255_pt1 | contig 46488 bp, 40 predicted proteins | sample VelepicomBERX_R2_FD_160071 | JGI IMG/M metagenome (GOLD analysis project Ga0213872, IMG submission 160071) | Rhizosphere microbial communities from Vellozia epidendroides in rupestrian grasslands, the National Park of Serra do Cipo, Brazil - RX_R2 | ecosystem: Host-associated > Plants > Roots >... | reverse complement strand
ATCGGGCTCGAAGCTGCCGTCTTACATCTTGCCTATGTTCCCGGCCCTGGCGCTTTTGCTGGCGCGCTACCTGGGCAGCGAATCTGCACCCAAGCTGCGCTGGCACCTGCTCGTTCCCGCCGTGATCTGGATTGTTATCGGCGGGCTATCGACACAGCTACCCCGCTTTGTGCACGGCATTCCAATGTCGGATCTCAACGTGTTCATCCGCAGCCAGCAGTTCGGCATGGCGCTTTACTTGGTACTGGCCGCAGCAGCAGGCATCTTGCTGGTCCGCAGGCAATTGCTGCCGGGTATTGCCTGCGTGGCATTCGGTAGCCTGCTCGCCACCAGCGTGGTGATGCTGGGGCACGATAACTATGCGCGGCTCAAGACGTCGAAGTACTTCGCACACATCCTGCTCGAACACATGAAGCCCGGCATGCCGGTCTACTCGGTACGCACCTACGACCAGACGCTGCCTTTCTACATCGGCCGCACCGTGACTTTGGTGGAGTACGAAGACGAGTTTCAATACGGCGAAACGGCCGAACCTGAGCGCTGGATGCATAGCGTGGCCGAGTTCGAAACTGCATGGCGAAGTGCACCGCAGGGCATGGCATATATGGCACCTGATGCATATGCCTCGCTCATGTTGGATAATCTGCCCATGACGCCCATCTACCAGGACAGCCGCCGCATCGTGGTCATCAAACCAGCAGCAGTAACCAAGCCATGAAACTCGTCGAATTCGCCTTGATCTTGACCGGCGTGTTGCTCAACGCCTTTGCCCAGCTCTTTCTAAAGGCAGGTGCGCGCAGCATCGGCCATTTCGAATTCAGTATCGCCAATATCCCGACCATTGGCTGGCAAGTCGCCACTAACCTGCCCATTATCGGCGGTCTGTCGTGCTATGTGATCAGCGTGGTGGTGTGGATCTTGGCGCTTTCGCGCGTCGAGGTCAGCATGGCCTACCCCATGCTCAGCATCGGTTATGTGGTCAACGCTGCGCTGGCTTACTTTCTCTTTCAAGAAGCCGTGACCCCGATGCGCCTTGCCGGGATCGCGGTCATCATCGTCGGCGTCGTCATCGTCGCCCGGAGTTAATCCCCTCATGGAATCCCTGCCTCACTTGCCCTTTACCCGGCCCGATATCGACGAAGCCACGATTACCGAAGTCGGCGACGTACTGCGCTCGGGCTGGATCACCTCCGGCCCCAAGATGAAGGCGTTTGAAGACGCCTTGTCGGAACTCTGCGGCGGCCGCCCGGTGCGCGTGCTGAATTCCGCCACGGGCGGCATGGAGCTGGCCCTGCGCCTGTGCAATATCGGCCCGGGTGACGAGGTGATCACCACGCCGATGAGTTGGGTTGCCACCGCCAACGTGACGCTGGCTGTGGGCGCAACCCCAGTCTTCGTCGATGCCGACCTCGCCACGCGCAATATCGACCTCGATAAGCTCGAAGCCGCCATTACGCCGCGCACCAAGGCCATCATCCCGGTCGACCTGGCTGGCCTGGCGGTGGATCGCGACCGCCTGTACGACATTGCCAACCGCCACAAGCTACGGGTGGTCGAAGACGCTGCGCAATCCATCGGCACCCGCTGGAAAGGCCGCATGCTGGGCAGCTTTGGCGATTTGGTCTCGTTCAGCTTCCATGCCAACAAGAACATCACCTCGGCCGAAGGCGGTTGCCTGGTGATGAACACGCCCGAAGAAGCCCGCCTCTTTGAGAAGATGCGCCTGCAAGGCATCACCCGCTTCCCCGATGGCACGATGGACATGGACGTGATGGGCGGCAAGTTCAACCTCACTGACATCGCCGCCGTCATCGGCCTCAACCAGCTCAAGCGCCTTGAGGAATTCAATGCGCGCCGCGCCGAGCTGGCAAAGCTATACTTCCGCCACTTCGACCGAAGCCTGGGCTGCATGCTGCCACTGGAAGACTTCGAAAACACCAATTGGCATATGTTCCAGCCGCTGCTGCCCATCGAGCGCCTGCGCGGCGGCCGCCCGGCCTTTATCGAAGGTATGGCCGCACGCGGCATTTCAGTGGGTGTGCACTACCCGGCCATGCACCTGTTTACGTTCTACCGCGCACGCGGCTACAAGGAAGGCGACTATCCGGTGTCGGAGCAGATCGGCAACAGCACGGTCACCCTGCCGCTCTTCCCCGCCATGCGCGACGAAGATGTGCTGCGCGTGTGCGACGCAGTACGTGACGTCATTCATTCCCTGGTTTGAAAAAGAACACGATGATTCGCCCCCAGCTCTCCGTCGTCATCCCCGTCTACAACGAAGAAGAAGGCCTCGCCGCCCTCTTTGCGCGGCTCTACCCGGCGCTTGATGCGCTTGGTACCTCCTACGAGGTCGTGTTCGTGAACGACGGCAGCCGCGACCGCTCGCCGCAGATTTTGGCCGACCAGTTTCACGCCCGGCCCGATGTGACGCGCGTGGTGCTGTTCGACGGTAATTTCGGCCAGCACCGTGCGATCCTGGCGGGCTTCGAGCATTGCCGAGGCGAGCGCATTGTCACGCTCGATGCCGACCTGCAAAACCCGCCGGAAGACATCAAGGTGCTGCTGGACAAGATGGATGAGGGCTACGACTACATCGGCTCGATCCGCCGCAAGCGTAACGACAGCCTGTGGCGCCATGTCGCCTCGCGAATGATGAACAATCTGCGCGAACGCATCACCCATATCAAGATGACCGACCAGGGCTGCATGATGCGCGCCTACAGCCGCCGCATCATCGATACGATCAACCTCTGCCAGGAAATGCACACCTTCATCCCGGCGCTTGCTTACCAGTTTGCGCAGCGGCCGACCGAGGTGGTGGTGGGGCATGAAGAGCGCTTTGCGGGTGAGTCAAAATACTCGCTCTACAGCCTCGTGCGGCTCAACTTCGACCTGATGACCGGCTTCTCCATCGTGCCGCTGCAGGCGTTCTCGATGCTCGGCATGGCGATCTCGGTGCTCTCGGGCGTGCTGGTGCTGATTCTGGCTGCACGTCGGTTGATCATCGGGCCTGAAGAAGGCGGTCTGTTCACCCTCTTTGGCATCGCCTTCTTCCTCATCGGCATTGCCCTCTTTGGCATCGGCATGCTGGGCGAGTACACCGGCCGTATCTATCAAGAAGTCCGCCGCCGTCCGCGCTATATGATCGCCGCTGTTCTTGAAAAGCGCGACGACGCATGAGCCGCGCCGTCGTCTTTGCCTACCACAACGTCGGCGTACGCTGCCTGAGCGCCCTGCTCGCCCGTGGCGTAGAAGTTGCGTTGGTGGTCACCCATCGCGACAACCCGAATGAGCAGATCTGGTTCGAGAGCGTCGCGGCACTCGCCGCGAGCCACGGTATTCCGGTTATCACACCCGATGACCCGAATACGCCAGAGGTTGTCGCGGCCGTTGCTGCCACCGAGCCGGATTTTCTATTCTCGTTCTACTACCGCAATATGCTGAAGCCTGCGCTGCTGGGCATCCCCAAGCGCGGCTGCTTCAATATGCATGGCTCGATGCTGCCGCAGTATCGCGGCCGCGTGCCGGTGAACTGGGCGGTTTTGCGCGGCGAAACCGAGACCGGCGCCACGCTGCATGTGATGAATGAAAAGCCTGACAACGGCGCCATTGTCGACCAACAGATGGTGCCCATCCTGCCTGACGATACGGCGCACGATGTATTCGGCAAGGTGACGGTGGCGGCTGAGATCGTATTGTGGCGCTGCCTGCCCGCCCTGCTCGACGGCAGCATCGCACTCAAGCCCCAAGATCTGACGCAAGGCGGCTATTTTGGTGGCCGTAAGCCAGAAGATGGACGGATCGACTGGCGTCAAAGTGCCGCGGCATTGCATAATTTCGTCCGCGCACTCGCCAAGCCTTATCCCGGTGCCTTTGCCGACCTCGAATCAGGCCGGCTGGTGCTATGGAAAACGCGGCGTGTCAGCGAGCCTGTCGGCACGCCGCTAGCCACTGCAACATTGCTCATCCAGAATGGCGAGCTAGTGTTGAATTGTGCAGACGGCCACCGCCTCGTAATACTGGATGCAGAACTGGATGGCGCACTGTTTGATGCAGCCGCCTTCCAGGCCCGTTTCGGCGGGCAAGCCCTACCTTTGTTAAACCGGATTTGACCGCCGCTGTACCCACAGTGGCAGGAAGCACATCATGAAGAAGATCCTGATCCTCGGCGTCAACGGCTTCATCGGCCATCACCTGACCAAGCGCATCATCGAGACCACCGATTGGCAGGTCTACGGCATGGACATGAACACCGACCGCGTCAGCGAGTGGCTCGATCATCCACGCTTCCACTTCTTTGAAGGCGATATCACCATCAACAAAGAGTGGATCGAATACCACGTCCGCAAGTGTGATGTGATTCTGCCGCTCGTCGCCATCGCCACGCCCGCCACCTACGTGAAGGACCCGCTGCGCGTATTCGAGCTCGATTTCGAAGCCAACCTGCCGATCGTTCGCCAGGCCGTGAAGTACAAGAAGCGCATCCTGTTCCCGTCGACCAGCGAAGTGTACGGCATGTGCCACGATGGCGAATTCGACCCGGAAAACTCCGAGCTGATCTACGGCCCAATCAACAAGCCGCGTTGGATCTACGCGTGCTCGAAGCAGCTGATGGACCGCGTGATCCACGCCTACGGCATGAGCGAAGGCCTCGATTACACCCTGTTCCGCCCATTCAACTGGATCGGCGCAGGCCTTGATAGCATCCACACTGCCAAGGAAGGCTCCAGCCGCGTGATCACCCAGTTCCTGGGCCATATCGTGCGTGGCGAGCCGATCAAGCTGGTGGATGGCGGTATGCAAAAGCGTGCGTTCACCTATGTGGACGACGGCATCGCCGCACTGATGCGCATCATTGAGAACCCAGAAGGCCGCGCCACCCGCCAGATCTACAATATCGGCAACCCGGCGAATAACTATTCGATCCGCGAACTGGCCGAAATGATGCTGGCCCTCGCCGCCGAATACCCGGAATACCGCGACAACGCCGCCAAGGTTGAGCTGATAACCACGACGTCAGACGCCTACTACGGCAGCGGCTACCAAGACGTACAAAACCGCGTACCGAAGATCGACAACACCCGCACCGACCTCAACTGGGCGCCGGGCGTGACGATGCAAGACGCGCTGCGCCATATTTTCGACGCCTACCGCAACCACGTGGCCGACGCACGCGACCTGGTGAACTGATGAGCGAGCCGCTGCTCGCGCTCAAGATCGACGTCGACACCTACCGGGGGACACGCGAAGGCGTGCCCCTGCTGGTTGACTTGCTCAAGCGCCACAACGCGGGCGCCACCTTCCTCTTCAGCCTCGGCCCCGACCACACCGGCCGCGCCATCAAGCGCGTGTTCCGGCCCGGCTTTCTGAGCAAGGTCTCGCGCACGTCGGTCGTCGAGCACTACGGCATCCGCACCCTGCTCTACGGCACTCTACTGCCCGGCCCCGACATCGGCCGCCGCTGCGCCCCGTTGATGCGCGAGGTACGCGACGCAGGCTTCGAAGTCGGCGTACACACCTGGGACCATATCCGCTGGCAAGACTACGTCGCCGGCAAAGACGCCGCCTGGACACGCCGCGAAATGACTCTGGCGCGCGACCGCTTCACCGAAATCTTCGGCCAGCCCCCAGCTGTGCACGGATCAGCCGGCTGGCAAATGAACGACCATGCCTACGCGCTTGAAGCTGAGCTTGGCTTCACCTACGCGTCAGACGGCCGGGGCGGTGCGCCTTTCCAGCCCGTTGACGCAGCGGGTCGCGACATGGGCGTACCGCAAATCCCCACTACGCTGCCTACGCTCGATGAAATCATCGGGCTCGATGGCTGGCATGCAGGCAATGTGCACGAGCACCTGCTCTCTTTGACTGCGACGCCGCCGGCCCATGGGCACGTGTACACGCTGCATTCAGAGCTCGAAGGCATGAAGCTCTTGGAGACGTTCGACCGGCTGCTCTCCGGCTGGAAGCAGCAAGGCTATCGGCTGGTATCGTGTGCGGAATTGAATGCGGCGCTGGACCGTAGCGCGCTGCCGCGCCGTCGGCCGGTGATGGGTGAGATTCCGGGGCGGAGTGGTCTAGTAGCGATTTAATTTCGAAGGTCGATTGAATGGTTAATGGAAAGCATGATGCTGAAGAGCTATGACTCATAATTTGAAGAAAAGGTCTGCATCCATTTTCATGGGGCTGATTTTACTTATGATGTTTGACGCTATTTTATTTCTCTATAGCGGACAGATTATTGGAGGCATATTCTTTGCAATAGCACTAGGACTCCCCTTTGCATTTATTATGAAATTGAAATGCCCAACATGCGGTGTGAGATTGGCGGACACTTTCAATCCTGGTTCGTTGTTGTTGCTGTTCTTGGCGAAAGAGAAATGCAAGAAATGTGGCGAGCAACTACCTTGACCATGATTTAAATGGATTAATCCAGTAACCGCATAGACAAATCTGATGGCATATTATTTCTTTTCGCGATAAGCGTCACTCCGCCAAATTCATCGCAGGTCAAACCATGAAAGTACAATCGTACGGCGCAGGCGTGTTCACCATCGAGTCATTCCTCACGCCCGAGGAATGCAGCCAGTACATTCAGCTCAGTGAGTGCATCGGCTTCGAAGAATCTGAAATCGTCACGCCTGACGGTGCATCTATGGTGAAATCGGTTCGAAACAATGATCAAATCATTTTCGATGACGAAGCGCTCGCGTCGATGCTCTTGGCACGTGCCAAATCCCATCTCCCGCAAACCATGGGTGATTGGAAGCTGAACGGATTCAATAGCCGCATGCGCTTCTACCGTTATGAGCCGGGACAATATTTCAAGTGGCACCGCGACAATGCTTATATTGTGTCAGAGACAGAAGAAAGCTATCTGACTTTCCTAATGTATCTGAATGAAGAATACGCAGGCGGTGCGACTGAGTTCAAATGGGACTCAATTCAGCCCAAAACGGGCTTGGCACTGGCCTTCCCGCATGAATTGTTGCATCAAGGTGCAAGCATTGAATCCGGCGTAAAATACGTATTAAGAACGGATGTCATGTATAGCCTTGCAGGCTAACTGCATGAATTTTGAAGGCGATTGCGCCAGCGACCCATCTCGCTTTTAGGAAAATCGAAGCGCCTTCCGACGCAGTGACTGTAGGTTAAGTCATATTGGGACAGAAAGAGAAAGAGCGCGACACTCCTTACTTTTCCAAAGATATGTGAGCTTTATCACCATTCCATCCCTCGGAAGGCGCGTCGCTTTTCCGACATTCGCGAGCTACCCGCCATAGAAATGACCATCCTAATATGGACAAGGCATATCATCCTCTTCAGGCACACACAAGAACGATTCCTCCACATTAAATGCGGACTCGTCTATTTCAATCTTAACTCTCGAACCAACACCATCTGCATAAGCCATCAATGCAGATTTAAAAATCTCTTCAATCTCAAATTTTTTATTCTGTAAATTTTGGGAAAGATTTTCCTCGTAACCTTGAAAAAAGGCAACGACCCTTAGCAAGTATTGCAATGTGCCACCATAAAATCCGATAGTTGCAACACGCCTATCCTCTTTCGTATTAAACCAGTAGACTTTAATTGCAACCCTTATATAACTACCTTTAAGGAATAGGCCAAAATATAGCTGATTCGATATGAAAGGCCCAAAGCCACCGAAGTAAGCCAGAAAAATATCAGCCTCCTCAGAAATAGCCCAACTCCCAGGAGCATAACCAGGCGGATAGTTAAAAAACTGCCCCCAGTCATATGCGTCTTTCTTTGATTCCGGTACCCGCTGATATTGAAATATCACGCTAGCCCTCCCTATTCTTGCAGCAGGCGGATCATGCAACCCGTCCTGTAGATCAACACTACAGCTTCCCCTTCACCAACCCCGCCAAAGCCGCCGCCATCGCGCCCTGCATCGGCGCGCCACTGTTTGACTGCATCCGATCCTGACGCGGCTTGGCACCGCTCGGCGGGCCACCCGCAGGCCGCGCGGATTGTCCTGGCTGGTCGTCCATACGCATCGTCAGCGCGATCCGTGCGCGCTTCACGTCGACTTCGAGCACCTTCACCTTGACCACGTCGCCCGCCTTGACCACTTCACGCGGGTCTTTGACGAATTTGGTGGAGAGTGCGGAGATATGCACGAGGCCATCTTGATGCACGCCGATGTCGACAAAGGCGCCGAAGTTGGCGACGTTGGTGACTACGCCTTCGAGGATCATGCCGGGGACGAGGTCTTTGATATCTTCGACGCCTTCCTGGAAGCTGGCGGTCTTGAATTCGGGGCGCGGGTCGCGGCCGGGCTTTTCGAGCTCGGTGAGGATGTCGCGAATCGTCGGCAGACCAAAGCGCTCGTCGATGTAGTCTTTGGCGTCGATCTGGCGTAGCGCGGCGGTGTCGCCGATCAGCGCCTTGGCATTGCGTTGCACCTTGGCCAGCATCTTTTCGACCACCGGGTAGGCTTCGGGGTGGACGGACGAAGCGTCGAGCGGGTTGTCGCCATTCATCACGCGCAAGAAGCCTGCAGCTTGCTCGAAGGTCTTGTCGCCGAGGCGCGGTACATCACGCAGAGCGGTACGATTCTTGAATGCGCCGTGCGCATCGCGGTGGGCGACGATATTGCCAGCCAGTGTGGTACTGAGGCCCGAGACGCGGGTCAGCAGCGCGACAGATGCGGTATTCACGTCAACCCCCACTGCGTTCACGCAGTCTTCCACCACGGCGTCGAGCGTGCGGGCGAGTTCGGTCTGGTTCAGGTCGTGCTGGTATTGGCCGACGCCGATGGCCTTCGGGTCGATCTTCACGAGTTCAGCGAGCGGGTCTTGCAGGCGGCGGGCGATGGAGACCGCGCCGCGCAGGCTGACGTCGAGGTCAGGGAATTCCTTTGCGGCGAGCTCGGAAGCCGAATAGACCGATGCTCCAGCTTCGGACACTACGATCTTCTGCATAGGCTGCTCAGCACACAACTTGATCAGGTCGATGGCGAGTTTGTCGGTTTCGCGGCTGGCGGTGCCATTGCCGATGGCGATCAGCTCGACCTTGTGCTTGGCCGCGAGGCGCGCCAGCTGGGCCAGCGAGCCGTCCCAATCGTTGCGCGGGGCGTGCGGGTAGATGGTGGCCGTGTCGACGAGCTTGCCGGTCTTATCGACCACAGCCACCTTCACGCCGGTACGCAAGCCCGGGTCGAGGCCCATGGTGGCACGTGGGCCGGCCGGTGCGGCCAGCAGCAGGTCTTTCAGATTGGTGCCGAAGACCTTGATTGAGTCGGCTTCGGCGCCTTCGCGCAAGCGATTCAGCAGCTCGACTTCAAGCGAGAGGAAAATCTTGGCGCGCCAGGCAAGGCGTACCCCATCGAGCAGCCAGCGGTCTGCCGCACGGCCGTTGTCGCGCACGTTAAAGCGGTTGGCGATGCGCAGCTCGCAGCTGCTGGCGCGGCCGGGGGCCAGGTCGGCGTCTTCGGGCAGTACCAGCGTCAGCGACAGTACGCCTTCATTGCGACCGCGCAGCAGCGCGAGTACGCGGTGGGCGGGTGTTTTGGCGAGCGGCTCGCGATGGTCGAAATAGTCAGCGAACTTGGCACCGGCTTCGCGCTTGCCTTCATCGGCCAGCGTGGCGACGATCTCCGCACGGCTCCACAATAGTTCGCGCAGATCGCCGATCAGCGTGGCGTCTTCGGCGTATTGCTCGATCAGGATATGGCGCGCGCCGTCGAGCGCGGCCTTGATGTCGGGCACGCCCTTCTCTTCCGACACATAGCCTGCAGCTTCCGCTTCCGGGTTGCGGGTCGGCTCCGCCAACAGCATCTCGGCCAATGGGCCCAAGCCGGCTTCGCGGGCGATCTGCGCGCGGGTACGGCGCTTTTGCTTATAGGGCAGGTACAAGTCTTCGAGCCGCTGTTTGTTGTCGGCAGTCAGGAATTCGGCCTCCAGTTCCGGCGTCAGTTTGCCCTGCTCGCGCACCGACTCGATCACCGCCACGCGGCGGTCTTCCAGCTCGCGCAGGTAGCGCAGGCGCTCTTCCAGGTTGCGCAGCTGCGTGTCGTCCAGCCCGCCAGTCACTTCCTTCCGGTAACGAGCGATAAAGGGGACGGTCGCGCCTTCATCGAGCAGCGCAACGGCTGCGGCGATCTGGGCGGGGCGTGCGTTGATTTCCTGGGCGATACGAAGCTGGATGCGATCTTGGGACATGGTGCGGATAGGACAGCAAGAGGTGAATCGGAGGGGTATATCAAAGGCCGCCGTACGGTACGGCGAATTACGAATCATGCCGGGGTTTCGCCCTCGGTATCAAGCATTACATCTGTAGCGCGGAGTAGATTGGGCCAAGCATCACTCATCAGCCAGGCAAACTCGGCGGCACGTGCGGGGCCGATGACGTCGTCGGCCTGGGCCGATACGGCCGGGTGGCACATGATCAAGCCGCCTTGCGGCAGGTTTTCCAACCAACCACGCATCAGGGCAGGGAAATCTTCATTTGGCGTCAGGCCATACAGGCCGCCAAATGCAGCGTTGTGCGGCCAGCCTGTTGAGGCGATCTGGCTGCCGTATTGCCCCGCACCCATCAGTTGCAGCGCCAGGGCCTTGGCAAACGGTCGTGGCTGCACCATAGGCGCGAGGTTACGCAGCCAAGGTCGGTTTGCGTAGCGCTTGGCGGCAGCATCGAGCAGCAGATCACGCACGACCGGGAACAGGTGAACATGCTGATGCCCGTCGATAAACGCAGGCGCGCGACCCATGACGGCCTCGTACTTGTCGAGCTGGCGATCGATGCTTTGCTGCAGGCTGTGACGATCAAGGCTACGCATCAGCGCCTGCCGCATGACTGTACCGAGCGGCTGCGCCGCGTAGCCATCAAACGACTCGGTAAGATTGAAATGCAGGCCGGCGCGATGGCCCAAGCCTGCATCGCGCAGCCTTGCACCGTCTTCATTCCAGCGCGGTGAATCGGTCATGCAAGAGGTCACGCTTAGGCAGCCGTTACCCAACAGGGTAATGATCGCTTCGCTCACGGGCTGGTTTAGGGCAAAATCGTCGGCGCACAACCACAGGCGCCGCGTCGATTGCCCTTGCACCGATGTCATTGGCCGATCAAACCCCATCTATGGACTCTTCCATGTCAGACCGTCGCAGACTCTTGCGCGACTTTGCGTTGCTCTTCATCGTCCTGCTGCCTTATTTCCTGCTGCTGCTCGGCGCGCGGCCCTTGAACGTGCCCGATGAAGGCCGCTACCCGGAAATCGCGCGCGAAATGCTGGTGAGCGGCGACTTTATCACGCCCAAGGTCAACGGTGCCGTGTTCCTCGATAAGCCCGCGCTCTACTACTGGCTTGAGGCGGGCAGCATGTCGGTGTTTGGGGTGAACCCGGCGGCAATTCGCCTGCCGCAAGCGCTCTTTGGCGTGGCAGGCTGCCTCTTGGTGTTTGCACTCACAGCGCGCTTCTTCAACCGCCGCGCGGCATGGTTCAGCGCCGTTGCGCTCGCGGCCTCGCCGCTCTACTTCCTCTCCAGCCAGTATGCCAATCTCGATCTGGAAGTCGCATTCTGGATCAGCGCTTCGCTGGCAGGCTTTCTGTGCGGTGCCTATGCCGAGCCTAGCTCGCACTGGCGGCGCGGGTTCTTTATCCTCGGTTACTTGGCCGGTGGCTTTGGGGTGCTGACCAAGGGTCTGATCGGCATCGTGCTGCCGAGCCTTGCGATCTTCACGTGGATGCTGTGGCAGCGCCGCTGGCGCGAGCTGCCGCGCTGGTCATTGCTGTGGCTCCCCGTGGCCGTGCTGGTGGTCTGCCTGCCCTGGTACACCATGGTGCAGCTACGCAACCCGCAGTTCCTGCATTTCTTCTTCATTTACCAGCAGTTCCAGCGCTTTACAGGCGGGGGGTTTAACAATGTCTTCCCGTGGTGGTTCTACCCAGTCGTGCTGATGCTGGGTCTGTTGCCCTGGTCGATGCTGCTGCCGGCTGCGCTGCGCGACGCTTGGTGTACCCGCAATAGCGACAATGGCGTACGCGCGTTTCTGCTGGCCTGGCCGTTTGCCATCATCCTGTTCTTTTCGTTGCCGGCTTCGAAGATTGTCAGCTACAGCCTGCCTGCCGTGCCGCCTTTAGCGATACTGGTCGGCGTGGCGCTTGATGGTTGGTTGGCGCGCGGGCTGCATTTACCCCGGCTTGGCCGCTTCGCTGGCTTGGTGCTTGCCATCTTTGCGCTGGGCATCGCGTTCTTCGCCACGCGTGTAGGGCTGCAGCCGCGCTATGCCGCCCACCCGCATCTGGCGGGCCTACTCTATGGCCTTGCGGGCGCATTCGCCGTCGGCGCGGCATGCATCTGGCTGGGTGCTGGCCGCAAGCTGGGGCATATCGTGCTGGGCCTCGCCATCGCGGGCGGTGGGTTGTCGCTGTTGGCCGTCCCACTCGTGCCCTGCTTCGATAAAGAGTCGATCCGCGGCACAGCCGAGGCGCTCAAACCTTTCCTGACGGCCGACGCGGTTGTGGTTACTTACCACAATTACTACCAAGACCTGCCCGTCTACCTGAACCGGCCCGACCAGATCCGCGTGGTGGATGATTGGAACGACCCCAATATCATCAAGGTCGACAACTGGCGGCGCGAATTCCGTTTTGCGCTGAACGACCAGCCCGAGGCCAGCTACTGGCTGTTGGACGAAGACGGCTTCGCCAAGCTGCTGTCAGGCCCCCACCCGGTCTTTGTGGTGGCAGACGCCAACAAGGCACCGATGCTGGCGGCGCATTACGCGATGCAGGTTTTGCTGGAAACGTCGAGCTTCGTAGTCTTGACCCGCTCAACGCTGGCGAGCGAAAGCCCAGCGCCGGCTCATGACGAAGGTCCCCGCCGCGACTGAGAGCAGCACGATCGCGAGGGCGATCTGAGGCGGGATCGGCGTATAAGTCAGCAGCAGGTAAAAGAGGGCTTCATTCAGCCCGAAGCTGCTGACCGAGACGAGGAAATAGCGCGGCAAGGCGCGGCGATGGGGAATATCGGCCGCTTTGAAGGTCAGGTAGCGCTGCCCGGTGTAGCTGACGCAAAAGGCCACCAGAAAGCCGCCAATATTGGCGATTAGCGGTGCGACCGCGACGAACATCAGCACTGTCGCAGTCGACCAATGCACGAGCGCAGCCCCTGCCCCAACCAATACGAAACGCGGTAATTGCCGTTGGACTGACAAGATCAGCCCTGCTTGCCGCTGTGTGGGTCTGCCTGATGCGCTTCGGTCGGCGAGTGGCCAAAGCCCAAGCGCTCTGCCACGAGATAGGTCGGCCGCTGCTTCACTTCATTGAAGACGCCCGCCAGATACTCGCCCAGAATGCCAATCGACAAGAGTTGAATGCCACCCAGGAACATCATCGCGACCACCAACGTGGCCCAGCCGGGCACATCGATGCCCCGTGCCAGGGTGATAAAGACGATCCAGCAGGCGTAACCGAGCGCAATGGCCGAGACGATGAAGCCAATGATGCTCCACACGCGCAGGGGTACATCCGAGAACGCCACAAGGCCGGTATGCGCGAGGCGAATCAGCCCACGTACGCCGAACGAAGTTTCGCCGGCAAGTCGTTCCTGCACCACAAACGGCACGGCGATCGACTTGAAGCCGACCCAGGCAAAAAGCCCCTTCATGAAGCGTGCACGTTCGGGCATCGCCTTCAGCGCCTCGACCACTTTGCGGTCGAGCAAGCGGAAATCGCCAGCATCGGGCGGAATATCGACCGTCGAAAGCCAGTTCAAGAGGCCGTAGAAAGCCTTGGCGCCGTTGCGCTTGAACGCCGACTCCCCTTCGCGCGATTCGCGTACGCCGTAGGCCATGTCGTAGCCTTCGCGCCAGCGTTCCAGAAAGAGGCCAATGGTCTCGATGGGGTGCTGGAAGTCTGCGTCGATCAACACCGCTACATCGCCCGCCACATGGTCGAGCCCAGCCGTGAGCGCCGCTTCCTTGCCGAAATTGCGCGAGAAATTGATGAGGCGAAGTGGAATATCACCGTCGCACAAGCCCGCCACCACAGCCGCCGTATTGTCACGGCTACCATCGTTCACCACGATGATCTCGTAGCGCGGCGAGAGCTTTTCCAGCGCAGGGGCAAGCGCCTCGATAAAGTGGGCGATGCCGTCGGCCTCGTTATAGGCAGGCACAACGCAAGAGATATAAGGCTGTTCGGGGCGCACAGGCGGCTTCACTGCGGGTGGTTCTCCAATTGAATCCGTATGGGCTGCTACCCATACACTGTATGGCAGCGACAGGCGGGATTCTACCCGGAGATGGGTAGAAATGCAGAACCCGGCCAATGGCCGGGCTCCGCGATGTTGCGACCCCACGCAAAATGGGTGGGGTGAGATGCCTACTTTTCGAGCAGAATGCGCAGTGTCCGGCGCAGCGGCTCGGCCGCACCCCACAGCAGCTGGTCGCCGCAAACAAAGGCGCTGACATAGGTCGGGCCCATGTTGAGCTTGCGTACGCGGCCCACGGCGACGTCGAGCTTGCCGGTCACAGCCGTCGGTGTCAGTTCCTTCACGCTCAGCGCGCGGTCGTTCGGCACGAACTTGACCCACTGGTTGGTGCCCTTGATCAATGATTCGATCTCGGCGAGTGGCAGATCCTGCTTCAGCTTCAGCGTCAGTGCGAGGCTATGGCAGCGCATGGCGCCAATGCGCACGCAGAGGCCATCAACGGGGATTGGCTGCGCGTTGCCGAGGATCTTGTTGACCTCGGCCTGTCCCTTCCACTCCTCCTTGGATTGGCCGTTGTCGAGCTGCTTGTCGATCCACGGAATCAAGCTACCCGCCAGCGGCGCGCCGAAGTGCTCGGTCGGGAAGCTGTCGCTGCGCATGGTTTCGGCCACACGGCGATCGATCTCGAGGATGGCGGAAGCCGGGTCGGCCAGAAGGTGCGCCACGGCACCGTGGACCGTACCCATGCCCGAGAGCAGCTCGCGCATATGTTGCGCGCCACCACCTGATGCCGCCTGGTAGGTCATCGAGGAAACCCACTCGACGAGGCCGGCCTTGAAGAGGCCACCGACACCCATCAGCAGGATGGAATTGGTGCAATTGCCGCCGATAAAATCCTTGCCGCCCTTGGCAATGCTGGCCTTGATCTGGTCGAGGTTGACCGGGTCGAGCACGATGACCGCGTTGTCTTCCATACGCAGCGTCGAAGCAGCGTCGATCCAGTAGCCGTTCCAGCCAGCTGCACGCAGTTTCGGGTGAATGTCGGTGGTGTAGTCGCCGCCCTGGCAGCTGATGATGACATCCATCAGCTTCAGTTCGTCGACCGATTTGGCATCTTTCAGCGTCGATGCGCCACGGCCCACATCGGGGGCTGCGCCGCCAGTGTTCGACGTCGTAAAGAAAACGGGGTCAATATGGGCGAAGTCATTCTCTTCGCGCATCCGCTGCATCAGGACGGAACCAACCATCCCGCGCCAACCTACCAGACCGACTTTCAACATGCTTCTTTCCTTGAACAATGAGTGTTGTTTGAATCCGTTGTGAAACCAGGCGACGAGATGAACGCCCCTCGTCTGCGCACCAGACCCGATTCGCCGAGCGCTTTACGAGCGCGGCGTCCTTCCCTCGGGCCGGTAAGTCAGCATCATTCTGCCGGGCAATCTGCCATTACAGAACGCCATGCCAACTTATAGTTCTTATAACCAATTTCGATACCTGATCACTCCGCCCCTCCCGTGTAGCGGGAGGGGTACTGCCGGGGTCACCCCCGTGTATGACGCTTACTTTACAACGCGGCCACCACGGCGTCACCCATGCCGGAACAGCTGACCTTCTCGGTACCCGGCTCGAAGATGTCACCGGTACGGTAACCTTGGCGCAGCACGGTCTTCACCGCATTCTCGATACGCGTCGCCAAGTCTTCGCGCGCGAAGGTATGGCGCATCATCATGGCGAGGCTCAGGATGGTCGCGAGCGGGTTTGCAAGGTTCTTGCCCGCGATATCCGGTGCCGAGCCATGGCAGGGCTCGTAGAGACCCTTGTTGTTCGCGTCGAGCGAGGCCGACGGCAACATGCCGATGGAGCCCGTCAGCATCGAGGCTTCATCGCTCAGGATGTCGCCAAAGATATTGCCGGTCACGATCACGTCGAATTGTTTCGGGTTGCGCACCAACTGCATGGCTGCGTTGTCGACGTACATATGGCTCAAGGCGACGTCTGGGTAGTCCTTCGCCATCTCGGTGACGATTTCCTTCCAGAACTCCGTGCATTCAAGCACATTGGCTTTATCGACCGAGCATAGCTTCTTATTGCGGCGGCGAGCAGTCTCAAAGGCGACCTTGGCGATGCGGCGGATCTCCGACTCGCTATAGCGCATGGTGTTGAAGCCTTCGCGCTCGCCCGCTTCGTTGGTATGGATGCCGCGTGGTTGGCCGAAATAGATATCGCCCGTCAGCTCGCGGATGATCATGATATCGAGGCCTGCAACCACTTCGGGCTTCAGCGTCGAGGCGCCTGCCAGCTCCGGGTAGAGAATTGCGGGGCGCAGATTGGCAAACAGGCCCAGGTCCTTGCGGATGGCCAAAAGGCCACGTTCAGGACGCTTGTCGCGCGGCAGCGTGTCGTACTGCGGGCCGCCGACGGCGCCGAGCAGGATGGCGTCGGCTGCGCGCGCCAGATTACGGGTCGCTTCTGGGTACGGCTCACCGTATTGGTCGTACGCAGCGCCACCGAGGGGCGCAGTTTCGGTCTCGGCTGCAAGGCCGTCCGCGCGCAGCTTGTCGAGCACGCGCACGGTCTGCGCGACGATTTCAGGGCCGATCCCGTCACCGGGGAGGATTGCAATCTTCATGTCTCTTCCGTCTCTCTTTTGGCTTGGGCGACACGCCGTGTAATCACGTCGTGTACAACCCGATAACAGTCGTCGATATGGTCTTCGCCCAGATGTACGACGACGCGGTAACTCAATGCGGCCGATACAGCCTGCCCGGCAAAGGGCACAAAACGGAGCGCAGTGCGGCCCAGCATGCGTGCGCCCAGCTTATCGAGCACCAAGCGGCCCAATTGGCGGGTCACCACCCGGCCGATCAAATCGCTGCCAACTCGGCCTGCTGCCAACAGCACGTAGCGCTTAGTAGCCGGGTCGAGCACATTCAGGTCGCGCTTTGAAACGCCAAACCGGGCACTCACCTCTTCCAGTACGCTGGCGAACACAGCAACGTCGGTCACCATGTCGATACCGGGAATCGGCACCCAAGCTGCTACGGCCGAGATACGCCCGCGCTTGCGGATCAGTGCGCGGCACTCAGTGCGCACCTGTTCCAGGGTTGTGAGGTCTTGGGGCATCGCCATCGTTATTCGGCTTTCCGGGTCAGGCAATCGACCAGTACTTTCTCGCAGTACTTGAAGCCGAGGTAGCACAACAGTGCGAAGTAGCCGAGTGCCAGCAGTTCAAGCAGTTGTTGAAACGCACCTTCCCGGGCCACATCCAAACCGTAGGTCCAGAACAATTCCAGATTGGCGTGCAGCAGCATGACCAGGTTGTATGACGCGACCCCGAAGCTGAGAAAACACAACCCCATCAGCAAGAAAGTCACTACCAGGTGGCGCTGCAACCAAGCAAGTAGCGCCAGCCTGAAGCGCGTAAGTCTTCGGGCGGGCGCGGTCATGGCTCAGGAAAACAGCCAGGGCTGCTCGGCGCGGCGCTTTGCTTCAAATGCCTTGATCTTCTCGGCATGCGCCAGCGTCAGGCCGATTTCATCAAGGCCATTCAGCAGACAATGCTTACGGTGCGCGGTGATCTCAAAACTGAAACGCTCGCCCGATGGCGTGACCACTTGTTGCTGCGCCAGGTCCACCGTCAGCTTGTAGCCTTCGGTTGCGACGGTCTCGGTAAAGAGGCGGTCTACCACGTCGGCCGGCAGCACAATTGGCAAGAGACCGTTTTTGTAGCAGTTATTGAAGAAGATATCGGCGAACGACGGTGCAATGACCGCGCGGAAGCCGTTGTCTTCAAGCGCCCATGGGGCGTGCTCACGCGAGCTGCCGCAGCCGAAGTTCTCGCGCGCCAACAGCACTTGGGCGCCCTGGTAGCGCGACTGGTTGAGCACGAAGTCGGGGTTCAGCGGGCGTTTGCTGTTGTCCATGCCCGGTTCGCCATGGTCGAGGTAACGCCACTCGTCAAACAGGTTCGGGCCGAAGCCGGAACGCTTGATCGACTTCAGGAATTGCTTGGGGATGATGGCGTCGGTATCGACGTTCGCACGGTCGAGCGGGCACACGAGGCCGTTCAAAGTACTGAATGCTTGCATGTTCTCTCTACCTCAGGCGAAGGTGCGCACGTCGACAAAATGGCCGGCGATCGCCGCAGCGGCGGCCATTTCCGGACTGACCAGGTGGGTACGACCACCCTGCCCTTGGCGACCTTCGAAATTGCGGTTCGACGTGGATGCGCAACGCTCGCCCGGCTCCAGTCGGTCGGCATTCATCGCGAGGCACATCGAGCAGCCTGGTTCGCGCCATTCAAAACCGGCTGCGGTGAAGACCTTGTCGAGGCCTTCGGCTTCGGCCTGAGCCTTCACGAGGCCCGAGCCTGGTACCACCAGAACCAACTTCACGTTGTCGGCCTTCTTGTGGCCGCGCGCGATGGCTGCGGCAGCACGCAGGTCTTCGATACGCGAATTAGTGCAAGAGCCGATAAATACCTTGTCGACAGGAATCTGGTCGATCGGCGTATTAGCTGCGAGGCCCATATAGGTAAGCGCGCGTTCCATACCGCTACGGCGCGTCGGGTCGGCTTCTGCAGCCGGGTCAGGCACGCGGTCAGACACGGTCACGACCATCTCGGGCGATGTGCCCCAGGTGACTTGCGGGGCAATCGCCGTCGCGTCGATTTCAACGACTTGGTCAAAGGCCGCGCCTTCGTCCGACACCAGCGTACGCCAGTAGGCTGCAGCTTGGTCGAACATCGCGCCTTGCGGGGCAAACGGGCGACCCTTCAGGTATTCGATGGTGGTTTCGTCCACCGCCACCATGCCTGCACGGGCACCAGCCTCAATAGCCATATTGCAAAGCGTCATGCGGCCTTCCATCGACAGCGCACGGATCGCCGAGCCGCCGAATTCGATAGCGAAACCGGTGCCCCCTGCGGTGCCAATGCGGCCGATCACAGCCAGCGCGATGTCCTTTGCCGTCACGCCACGGCCCAGTTGGCCGTCGACCTTGACCAGCATGGCCTTGGACTTTTTGGCGGTCAGCGTTTGCGTCGCCATCACATGCTCGACCTCGGACGTGCCGATGCCGTGCGCCAAACAGGCGAACGCACCGTGCGTGGAGGTATGGCTATCGCCGCACACCACGGTCATGCCGGGCAACGTAGCGCCATTTTCCGGGCCTACCACATGGACGATCCCTTGGCGCTTATCCTTGAACGGGAAGTAAGCCAGCGCACCCACTTCGCGGATATTGCTGTCGAGCGTTTCGACCTGCTGACGCGAGATCGGGTCTTGAATGCCCAGGTCCCAATGGTCGGTCGGGGTATTGTGATCAGCCGTCGCCACGATGGACGACACGCGCCAAGGCTTGCGGCCCGCGAGCTTTAACCCTTCAAAGGCTTGAGGACTGGTGACTTCGTGTACCAGGTGGCGATCGATATAGAGCAGCACCGTGCCATCTGCTTCTTCATGCACCACATGGCTATGCCAAAGCTTGTCGTAGAGTGTCTGGGCCATCTTATTGCAGGCGTATGTCGGTTTCGGGGATATCGAACTTAACATGCGTCGACGCAATGCAGCAACCCAAAGCCGACCAGTGCACACCCGCTCAACCGCGCAGGGAGCGCGCGCAGACTATGGCTCAGCCAGACGCAGGCACTCAGGCAGGGTCGCGAGCGAGGGCAGCTCAAGGTCGGGCCGGCAGGGTAATCGCTCCGGCGGCTGACCGGCACGGTTGCACCACGCTACGTGATGGCCAAATGCTTTGGCCGACCAGGCATCCCAACCATTGGCCGAGACAAAGCAGATTGCGCCGCGCTGTACGCCCAACCGCTGCTCCGCAAGCAGATACACTGCCGGGTGCGGCTTATAGACGCCGACTTCTTCAACCGACAGCACCTGGTCAAAGCTGGTCGCAATGCCCGCCGACGTGACGGCCGAAAGCAGCATGGAAGGTGTACCGTTGGAAAGAATAGCCAGCTGAAAGCCTGCCGCACGCAATTGGGCGAGTACGGATGGGACTTCGGGGAAAGTGGCGAGGTGCAGGTACTGGGCCATCAGTCGCTCGTGCAGGCCCGTATCGTGGATACCTTGGCTCGCCAATGCAAAGTCGAGGGCTTCGCCGGTCAGGTGCCAGAAATCCACATGATTCCCGGCGAGGCTGCGCAGCCATGTGTATTGCAGCTGTTTGCTGCGCCAGGCATCGGCCAGCGGTAGCCATTTTTCGCCCAGCTGGTCTTGGACGGCACGAGCCGCGCTGGCAACGTCGAACAAGGTACCGTAGGCATCGAACACCACGGCAGAGATACCATTCAAGACAGGCTGCATGGGGACACTCCTCGCGCAACCGGCTTACCCGGCACGCACAAACCCACCACGGTCAACACACTGGGCAGGTCACCATGCTTGGCCTGCCCTGCTACTTGTCTTGTTTGCCGATCAGCTCCGGCCAGGCCATCCGCACGTAGTAGCCCATCGACCAGAGCGTAAGCAATGCCGCCACCAGAAGGCACACGGAGCCTAGGCGCTGCATATCGATGCCCGGGACGATATTGCGGTGGAAGAGCAGCACAATGATGGCGACCATCTGAACCGCCGTCTTGACCTTGCCGACGAAGGAGACCGCGACGCTACGTACCGCGCCGACCTGGGCCATCCACTCACGCAGGGCCGAAATCGTGATTTCGCGGCCGATAATGATCGACGCCAGCCAAGCATCAGCCCGGTCGAGCTGCACCAGGAGGATCAGCGCCGCCGCCACCATCAGCTTGTCGGCCACCGGATCGAGGAAGGCGCCGAAGGCCGAGGTCTGGTTCCATTTGCGGGCCAGCCAGCCGTCAAACCAGTCAGTAATGGCTGCCAGCGCAAATAAGGCGGCCCCCACGACATTTTGCCATTCGAGACGCAGCCAGGTTTCCGGTAGGTAGAACACGCCTAGAAACAACGGAATCATCAGAATCCGTATCCAGGTGAGAATAGTGGGGAGGTTAAGCGGCATACGTGCCTGTTTACGATCGTTTCGAGTCAGTGCAGCGCGTTGTAGATCTTCTCTGCCAAGGCTTGATTGATGCCCTCAACCTGGCAGAGGTCTTCGATACTTGCGGCACGTACGCCCTGCAGACCGCCAAAACGCGTCAAAAGACGTTGGCGGCGCCGTGCGCCGATGCCGGCGATTTCTTCCAGGCTGGAGGAGACGCGCGCCTTGCCCCGCCGAGCCCGATGGCCGGTGATGGCAAAGCGGTGCGCCTCATCCCGAACCGTCTGGATCAGATGCAGCGCCGCTGAATCGCGCGCCAATTGTAACGTCTCGTTCCGCGAGGGAACAATCAACTGCTCCAATCCGGGCTTACGTGTCTCGCCTTTGGCAACGCCGACCAATAGAGCATCGGTCAAACCGACCTCTTCGATCACTTCGACGGCCACGCCAATCTGCCCTTTACCGCCGTCGATCAAGATCACATCGGGCACCACGCCGTCGCCTGCTGCAATCTTCTCGTAGCGCCGCGTCAGCACCTGGCGCATGGCGGCGTAATCGTCGCCCGGCGTGATGCCGGTGATGTTGTAATGCCGGTATTCCTTGGGCTGCATCGATAGCTTGTCGTACACCACGCATGAAGCCACCGTGGCCTCCCCCATCGTGTGGCTGATATCGAAGCATTCGATACGCTGTGCGGTATCGGGTAGCTTGAGGACGTCTTGCAGCTCGGTGATGCGTGCAAGCTGCGTCGACTCCAGTGTTGAGCGTTGCTCAATAGCGAGCGTGGCATTCTTGAGCGCCATTTCCAGCCATACACGGCGCTCGGCAATCGGCCGCGTCACGATATTGACCTTGCGACCGGCCTGCTCAGAGAGAATCTCCACCAGCGTCTGGTCTTCATCAGTCGCATTGCAGATGATCAAGGGCGGAATGCTACGACCCAGGTAATGCTGGCCGAGGAAGGCATGCAATGCTGTCTCGGCATCGTAGTCTTCGGCATGGCTTGGGAAGATCGTCTTGTCGCCGACATGGCGCCCGCCGCGCACCATGGTCAGGTTGACGCAGACCATGCCACGCCCGACCGCAACGGCGACGATATCGGCATCACTTTCCGACGCATTGCTGGAGACGAATTGCTTTTCCTGCACCTTGGCGAGCGCGTGGATCTGGTCGCGATACGCACCCGCCTTCTCAAACTCCCACGCCGCTGCGGCAAGCGTCATCTTCTCTTCGAGTTCGGCCAGCAGGTCATTGGCCTTACCGGTCAGGAACTGGGTCGCGTGACTCACGTCGCGGCGATAGTCATCGGTGCTGATCAGCTCGACGCAGGGTGCACTGCAACGGTGGATCTGGTGCAAGAGGCAGGGCCGGCTGCGGTTGGCGAATACCGAGTCTTCGCGGGTACGCAGCTTGAATACCTTTTGCAGCAGCTGAATGCTCTCGCGCACTGCATAGCCATTCGGGAACGGGCCAAAATACTGGTTGGTCTTATCGATCGCCCCACGGTAGTACGCAAGGCGCGGGTAAGCGTGCCCACTCAGTACCAGATAGGGGTAGCTCTTGTCGTCACGAAACAGGATGTTGTAACGCGGCGAAAGTGCTTTGATCAGGTTGTTTTCCAGGATCAGCGCTTCGCTCTCGGAGCGCACGACGGTGGTCTGGATATCGGCCACCTGCCCGACCATCAGTCGGATGCGGGGCGAGAGATCAGTCTTCTGGAAATACGATGAGACGCGTCGCTTGAGATCGACCGCCTTGCCCACATAGAGCACATCCCCTTTTTCAGAGAGGAAGCGGTACACGCCAGGCAGGTTCGGCAGGCTGGACAGGGTCGGCTTGGGGTCGAATGCCTGCATGCTTAGCGGGTCGATATGGGTAAGCGGGCGGTGTCCACTTCTGATCTCAATGAAGTGGGTCGTCAGTGTGCAGACATCAGGGGCGCGGCTGGCTTGGCCGCATCGAGCGGTACAGCAGATGGACCGCTCTCTGTAGGCTTCACGGCAGCCGGGCCGGATACCGCAGGGATCGTCGTCGGAGACGGCGTGGAGTTGCGACCATCCAGAATCTGGAAGAACACTTCGTCTGCGCGAATCATGCCCAACTCGTTGCGCGCGCGCTCTTCGATGGCATCGGTACCGGTTTTGAGATCGCGGACTTCGGCATCCATCGCGGCATTGCGGGCGGCAAGCTTGTCGTTTTGCTTTTTCTGCTCGCTGACCTGGCTTTCGATCTGCCATACCTTGAGCCAGCTCCCCTTGCCGATCCAGAGCGGCCATTGGAGCAGAACGATACAGACGGCGAGAAAGACGGCAAGCAGACGCATGGGCGCGATTGTAGGCGGGATAGCAGATTTCAGCAAAAGAAACGGGGGCTTACGCCCCCGTTGTCACAGACTGTGCAGCAATCAGCGCAACTGGTAGAACGCGCCGCGGCCTGGGTAGAACGCAGCATCACCCAGCTCTTCTTCAATACGCAGCAGCTGGTTGTACTTCGCCATGCGGTCCGAACGGCTCAAGGAACCCGTCTTGATCTGCATGCAATTGGTGGCGACAGCCAGATCGGCAATCGTGCTGTCTTCAGTCTCGCCCGAGCGGTGCGACATCACCGAGGTGTAGCCCGAACGCTTGGCGAGGTCAACGGCCTGCAGCGTTTCGGTCAAGGAACCGATCTGGTTGATCTTGACCAGCAGCGAATTGGCGATGCCCGCCTTGATGCCTTCGGCCAGGATGCGCGGGTTGGTCACGAACACATCGTCACCAACCAGCTGCGTGCTGCGACCGAGCTTGTCGGTCAGAAGTTTCCAGCCCTTCCAGTCATGCTCGCTCATACCGTCTTCGATCGAGATGATCGGGTACTTGCTGGCCAGCGTCGCCAGGTAGTCGACGAACTGCTCGGACGACAGCTTCAGGCCTTCGGCCTCCAGCACGTAGTGGCCGTCTTTGTAGAACTCGGAGCTTGCGCAGTCAAGCGCCAGCAGCACCTGCTCGCCCAGCGTGTAGCCCGCCTTTTCGACGGCCGACGAGATCAGGCCCAGCGCTTCTTCATTGGTCTTCAGGTTGGGGGCAAAGCCGCCTTCGTCACCCACCGCCGTGCTGAAACCACGCTCGGCGCACAGCTTCTTCAGCGAATGGAAGATCTCGGCGCCACAGCGCAGGGCTTCGCGGAAATTGCCGAAGCCGACTGGCATCACCATGAATTCTTGAATATCGAGGCTGTTATTGGCATGTGCGCCGCCGTTGATGACGTTCATCATCGGTACCGGCAGGCTCATCGGGCCTGCGCCACCCAGGTAGCGATACAGCGGCAGGCCGGCTTCTTCAGCTGCAGCCTTGGCGGTTGCAACCGACACTGCGAGGATCGCATTGGCACCCAGGCGGCTCTTGGTGTCGGTGCCGTCCAGATCCAGCAGGGTCTTGTCGATAAAGGCCTGCTCGGAGGCATCGAGGCCGATGATGGCTTCGCAAATCTCGGTATTGACGTGCTCGACCGCCTTGAAGACGCCCTTGCCCAGGTAACGAGCCTTGTCGCCGTCACGCAGTTCCAGCGCTTCCTTTTCACCGGTCGAGGCGCCGCTTGGCACTGCGGCACGGCCCATCACGCCGCTTTCCAGCAGCACGTCGGCTTCGACGGTCGGGTTGCCACGTGAATCCAGTATCTCGCGGGCGATGACTTCAACGATTGCGCTCATTGGTCTTTCCTTGCTTCGATTTGGGGAATGCCATTACGGCCATCTTGACCGTACTTGATCTTCGTAATCAAGCCCGTCCAGCCTTCAGTTTCGTAGACTGCGCCGGGTCGACTACCGGAATGTTTCAACACGCGGCCGCCTGTCGACGAGCTGCGTGTTTAAAGCGTGTTCTCGTGCAAGGGCTGCGACTTCACCAAGCGATCCAGCTCTTGCAGAACCTGCAGTAAGGCTTTCATCTTTGGCAGCGGCCAGGCATTTGGGCCATCCGACATGGCACTGACCGGGTTCGGGTGCGTTTCCATAAAGAGGCCCGAGATGCCGACCGCGACCGCAGCACGAGCCAGCACCGGCACGAACTCGCGCTGGCCGCCTGACATGGTGCCCTGCCCACCAGGCAATTGCACGGAATGGGTCGCATCAAACACGACCGGGCAACCCGTTTCGCGCATGATCGCTAAGCTACGCATATCGGATACGAGGTTATTGTACCCAAAGCTTGCGCCGCGCTCGCAGGCCATGAAATTGTCGACCGGCTGGCCCGCCTCGCGAGCAGCCTCCCGCGCTTTGTCCACGACGTTCTTCATATCGCCCGGCGCGAGAAACTGACCCTTCTTGATATTCACCGGCTTGCCGGACTGAGCGCAAGCTTCGATGAAATCGGTCTGGCGGCACAGAAAGGCAGGCGTCTGCAGCACATCGACGACGGCCGCCACGGGCTTGATCTGGTCGATTTCATGCAAGTCGGTCAGCACCGGCACGCCGATCTGTTCGCGTACCTTGGCGAGAATGCGCAAGCCCTCATCCATGCCGAAACCACGAAAGGTCTTACCACTCGAACGATTGGCCTTGTCGAAGCTGGACTTGTAGATAAACGGAATACCCAGCTCGCTGGTGATTTCCTTGAGCGCACCCGCCGTATCAATGGCGAACTGCTCGCCTTCGATCACGCAGGGGCCGGCGATCAGGAAAAAAGGATGGTCAAGACCAATGTCGAAGCCGCAGAGTTTCAATGATTTACCTTCTCTAGCTATTCGATAACGGAACGCCGATGTGGGCACCAAGTCGGTAACAGCAGCAAAACAGCCGAATCCCGACTCGATACATGCACGGCGTTCCCGCCAAGACCCTACTTAGCAGCTGCGGCCTTCGCGACCGTGATCGCGAGCGTAGCCAATGGCAGCTTCCACATAGGCCTTGAACAGCGGGTGGCCGTCACGTGGCGTCGACGTGAATTCCGGGTGGAACTGGCAGCCAAAGAACCAGCGATGGTCTTTCAGCTCAACGGTTTCACACAGGTGGTTCGGATCGGTCGAACGGCCGCTCACCGTCAGGCCAGCGGTTTCAAGGCGTGGCAGATAGTGGTTGTTCACTTCGTAGCGGTGGCGATGACGCTCGACAATGCGCTCGGCACCGTAGATGCGTGCAGCGAGCGAGCCCGGCACGAGATCACAATCCTGGCCGCCCAGGCGCATCGTGCCGCCCATATTCGAGTTTTCGTCGCGCATCTCGATCTTGCCGTCGTGATTGACCCACTCGTCGATCAATGCGACGACCGGGAACGGCGTTTCAAGGTCGAACTCTGTCGAGCTGGCACCGGCCATGCCTGCCTTGTCGCGGGCGTATTCGATAATCGCAAGCTGCATACCCAGGCAAATGCCCAGGTAAGGTACGTTGTTCTCGCGTGCGAAACGCACTGCACGGATCTTGCCTTCCACGCCACGCTTGCCGAAGCCACCTGGCACAAGGATCGCGTCCATATCCTTCAGTGCGTGCAGGTCGCCCTGCTCCAGCTCCTCGGAGTCGAGGTAATGGATCTTCACTTCGCTACGCGTGTGGATACCGGCGTGCTTCAGTGCTTCGATCAACGATTTGTAGCTTTCGGTCAGGTCGACATACTTGCCGACCATGGCGATGTTGACGGTCTGCGTCGGGTTTTCGATCGACTCGACGATGCCATCCCACATGCTGAGGTTGGCCTTGGGCAGATCGAGCTGCAGCTGCTTGCAGATGATGTCGTCGATGTGCTGATCGCTCAGCACACGTGGAATCTTGTAGATCGAATCCATATCCGGGCAAGACACCACCGCGCGCTCGGCCACATTGGTGAACAGGGCGATCTTGCGGCGCTCGTCATCCGGCACCATGCGGTCTGCGCGGCAGATCAGCACATCAGGCTGGATACCGATTTCACGCAGTTCCTTCACAGAGTGCTGCGTTGGCTTGGTCTTGATCTCGCCTGCGGCGGCGATGTAGGGCACATAGGAGAGATGCACGAAGCAGGCGTTCTCACGGCCCAACTCCACGCCCATCTGGCGGATGGCTTCAAGGAAAGGCAGCGATTCGATATCGCCCACCGTACCGCCGACTTCGATCACGGCGAGCTCGGCACCGTTCGCGCCTTGATCGATGTAGAGCTTGATTTCGTCGGTGATGTGCGGAATCACCTGAACCGTCTTGCCCAGGTAGTCGCCGCGACGTTCCTTCTTGATCACCGATTCGTAGATCTGGCCGGTGGTGAAGTTGTTCGACTTGCGCATCTTGGCGTTGATGAAACGCTCGTAATGCCCGAGATCCAGGTCAGTCTCCGCGCCATCTTCGGTCACGAACACTTCCCCGTGCTGCATGGGGGACATCGTGCCTGGATCCACGTTGATGTAGGGATCCAGCTTCATCATGGTTACTTTGAGGCCGCGCGATTCGAGGATAGCCGCAAGTGAAGCGGCGGCGATGCCTTTCCCGAGAGAGGAGACAACGCCGCCGGTCACGAAGATAAACTTGGTCATGGCTGAAAGGCTCAGTTTGAATCCCGCATTTTACTCTGCTCCCCCTTATCCCTCAATGCAGGATGACGAAAACTTCATCCTTGACATTGGCAATCTTCATCAACACGTAAGATTTGCGTGGGTTTTAGCGAGCAATAGACCAAAAAAAGCGGAGGCAGCCTTTCAGCCCCTCCGCTTTTATCGGTCATGCAAGCACGATCAGTGCTTGAGTTCCTTTGCAAGGTACAGCCAGGTCTCCACCACGGTATCGGGGTTCAGCGATACCGTTTCGATGCCCTGCTCCACCAGCCACTTGGCAAAATCGGGGTGATCCGACGGGCCTTGACCACAGATACCGATGTACTTACCTTGCTTACGGCAGGCCGAGATCGCGAGCGCCAGCAGCGCTTTGACTGCGTCATTCCGCTCATCGAACAAGGAAGCAATCGGGCCGCCCGAATCGCGATCCAGCGCGAGCGTAAGCTGGGTCATGTCGTTCGAGCCGATCGAGAAGCCGTCGAAATACTCAAGGAACTGATCAGCCAGCAAGGCGTTCGACGGGATCTCGCACATCATGATCAGGCGCAGGCCGTTCTTGCCGCGCTCAAGGCCATTCTCTGCGAGCAGCGAGACCACCTTGCGCGCTTCGTCGATGGTTCGCACGAACGGAATCATCACCTCGACATTGGTCAGGCCCATTTCCTCGCGCACCTTACGCAGCGCACGGCACTCGAGCTCGAAGCAGTCGCGGAAGGACTCAGCAATGTAGCGTGAGGCGCCACGGAAGCCGATCATTGGGTTTTCTTCGTGCGGCTCGTACTGCTGGCCACCGATCAGGTTCGAGTACTCGTTCGACTTGAAGTCGGACATGCGCACGATCACCTTCTTTGGGTAGAACGCCGCCGCCAGCGTGGCGATGCCTTCGACCAGCTTTTCAACGTAGAAATCGACCGCATTCGGGTAACCGCCGATCCGCTCATCGACCTGCTGCTTCAGGTCCCACGGCAGGTTCGGGTAAGCCAGCAATGCCTTCGGGTGGATACCGATCATGCGATTGATGATGAATTCGAGGCGAGCAAGACCCACGCCTTCGTTCGGCAGATGCGAGAAGTCGAACGCGAGTTCCGGGTTGCCAACGTTCATCATCAGCTTGACCGGGCTAGGTGGCATCTTGTCGAGCGCGAGGTCGATGATTTCGATATCGAGCTTGCCTTCGTAGATATTGCCAGTGTCGCCCTCAGCACACGATACGGTCACATAGTCGCCGTCGCTCAGTGCATGGGTTGCGTCGCCGCAGCCCACCACGGCGGGGATACCCAGTTCACGTGCGATGATGGCAGCGTGACAGGTACGGCCGCCGCGGTTGGTCACAATCGCTGCGGCGCGCTTCATCACCGGTTCCCAATCCGGGTCGGTCATATCGGTCACCAGCACATCGCCCGGCTGAACACGGTCCATCTCAGCCGCACTGCTGATCAGGCGCACGACGCCCTGGCCGATCTTCTGGCCAATGGCCCGGCCGGATGCGCGGATGGTCGACTTGCTGTTGAGGCGATAACGGCGCAGCGTATCGACGCGCGCTTCCTGCGACTTCACTGTCTCTGGGCGCGCCTGCAGGATGTAGATCTTGCCATCCACGCCGTCGCGGCCCCATTCGATATCCATCGGGCGCTGGTAATGCTTTTCGATGATCAGCGCGTAGCGGGCCAATTCTTCGACCTCGGCATCGGTCACCGAGAACTTTTGCTGGTCGACCGATGGCACATCGATCGTGCGCACCGACTTACCGGCCGTGGCTTCAGCCGTGAATTCCATCTTGATCAGCTTCGAGCCACGGTTGCGACGCAGGATCGCTGGGCGATTGGCCGCCAGATTCGGCTTGAACACATAAAACTCATCAGGGTTGACCGCGCCTTGCACCACGGTTTCGCCCAGGCCGTAGCTTGCCGTTACGAACACGACGTCGTTGAAGCCCGACTCGGTATCGATGGTGAACATCACACCCGAAGAGCCCTTGTCCGAACGCACCATGCGCTGGATACCGGCCGACAGGGCCACGTCGCTGTGCGAGAAGCCCTTGTGGACGCGGTAGGAAATAGCGCGGTCGTTATACAGCGACGCGAACACTTCCTTGATTGCATGCAACACATGGTCGACGCCGACGATGTTCAGGAAGGTTTCCTGCTGGCCGGCGAAGGACGCATCAGGCAAGTCTTCTGCCGTAGCGGAGGAACGGACGGCCACCGAGATCGTGGCGCCGGAATCCCGCTCCATCTTGGCGTAAGCGGTGCGGATTTCTGCATCAAGCTGGGCCGGGAACGGGGTTTCGACGACCCATTGACGGATCTCTTTGCCGACGCGGGCCAGCTCAGTGACGTTTTCGACGTCCAGCGCGTTCAGCGCAGCGTCGATCCTGGCAGAGAGACCGTTGTGAGCCAGAAAGGCACGGTACGCCTCGGCGGTGGTGGCAAAGCCGCCGGGAACGCGCACGCCGGATGCGGCCAGTTGGCTGATCATTTCGCCGAGCGAGGCATTCTTGCCGCCTACCCGCTCAACGTCTGTCATGCGCAACTCGTCGAACCAGATGACATAGTTCTCTGCCATTTGCTTATTTCCTTGCAATCGATTTGGGAATCTGAGAGGAACGATTCTAGCTGTTTTACGCGCAACAGGCAGCCCGGGAAAACCGGTCTCATGCAAATAACTTTAGCAGGCCATTGCTAAGTGACTGAAGCAACAGGGGAAGTTTGTAGCATGAAACTACAGACTACATATTGCATTGCAGCGTAATGACAGCGCGTAGACGCTTTTTGCTCACGAAATCCGTCGCTGCTGTGGCAACATGGGCCTAGGGAAGCTGTGCAAAAGTATCGGGAGCCGCGTTTGGGACAAAATCGGGATGATCTGGCGGCACGCCAACCAGGAGTAAGGCTGGCCGCCTTACTCCTGGTTGGTGGGACGTCAGGCGCCCGATTTTGCCCAAACCCGTACGGGGCGAGGCTTTGCGGGCGAACTGCGGTGTCGCGTCCCTTGGAAAGGCGACCAGCCTTTCCGGCGGGAACGACTCCTTGCAGTCCATCCCGCAAAGCCATCGCCGCGGCCCCGATACTTTTGCAGAGCTTCCCTAGATCGTCTAGTTCGCCGAAAGCCCACCATGCCAAACCACCGCACCGTCTACTTCGTTTCCGACCGTACCGGCATCACCGCCGAGATGCTGGGCCATAGCTTGATCACGCAATTTGAAGGCATCGACTTCAAGCGTGTCACCCTGCCCTTTGTCGATACACCGGAAAAAGCCGCCCAAGTGGCCGAACGCATCCGGCAGACGGCAGCGCAGGAGGGGCGGCGGCCACTGGTGTTCTCGACCTTCGTGAAGACTGAAATCCGCGACATCATTCATGTGCCGGAAGCGCATGTGGTGGACTTCTTCGAAGCCTTCATCGAGCCGCTGGAGAACGAGCTTGGCCAGGAATCGTCGCATACCGTAGGCAAGAGCCACAGCATCCAGAACTTCCACGAGTACAACTCGCGTATCGAAGCCGTGAACTACGCCATGGCACACGACGATGGCATCAAGCCGACCGACCTGAACCAGGCCGATATCGTCCTCGTCGGCGTGTCCCGCTCGGGCAAGACACCAACGTGCCTTTATCTTGCACTGCAATATGGCATCAAGGCCGCGAACTACCCCCTCACGCCGGACGACTTTGGCCAGACCGGCCTACCCAAGCCGCTGCTGGCCTACAAACACAAGCTCTTCGGCTTGACCATCGTGCCGGAGCGGCTGGCGCAGATTCGCGCTGAGCGTAAGCCCGACAGCCGGTATGCATCGCTCGACAACTGCCGCTTCGAAGTGGCTGAGGCCGAGGCGCTATATCGCAATGCCAGCATCCCGCACCTCAATACCACCAACAAGTCGATTGAAGAGTTGGCTTCGACCATCGTGCACAAGGCGAATCTGGTCCGGCGCGTATTTTGAGGCCCGATCAAGAGATGCTGCCCTAACGGGCCGTGAAATGGGTCTACACGGACGCCCAGGCATACCCTGGGCGTTTTCATTGGGCGGCCAGCGCTTGTACCCAGAACAACTCAATCACGCGTCTTGCCTGATCGCCAGATTGAGTAAATCAGCCAAAGGCTGTTGAAAAACGCAATCAAAAAGCCTGCAAAGCCGAATGCAGGCAGGCCAAAGAGACGGGGCCCCGCCGGCACCGTCATAACGATACTGGAGCCGATGATCAGGCAGCCCGTGACGATGCCAAGCGTCAGTCGACTGGCCGCGCGGTCGATCTGCTGCCCGAAGCCATCGAGGCGCTTCAAGTCGAGATCGATCTTCAGCTTGCCGCGCCGCGCGGCCTGGATCAGCCGCGCCACGTCGCGCGGCAGCCCACCTGCGAGCTTGACCAGGTCCCACACATTGCGCCGGCCTTTTTTGACCAAAGACGCGGGCGAATAGCGATTGAGGATGACCTGCCGCACAAAAGGGGTCAGGTGCGCCACCATCTGGAATTCCGGGTCCAACTGGCGACCGAGCCCTTCAAGCGTGATCAGCGCCTTGAACAGCAGCGTGAGGTCAGCCGGCAGCGTGATCGAATGCTCGCGCATGATCGCGACCACGTCATTGAGCAGCTGCCCAAAGCTGATGTCCTTCAGCGCGAGGTTTTCGTAGTTGAAGATAAAGTCCGCCAGATCGGCCGCGAGTTTTTCTTCATCCACCGGGTTGTCGCCCGTCCAGCCAAGCAACACATCGAGAATGCCGCGCTCGTCGCGCGAGGCCAACGCCGCTAGCAGGTCGACGATCTCGTCGCGCCGAGGGGCAGGCAAGCGACCGACCATGCCGAAGTCGATGAAGGCGATGCGATTGCCCGGCAGGTAGATGACGTTCCCTGGATGCGGGTCGGCGTGAAAATAGCCGTCGATCAGGATCATCTTCAGCACCGCAGTCGCCCCACGCGCCGCCAGCACCTTGCGGTCCAAGTCAGCCGCTTCGAGCAGGTGCAATTCATTGCCCTGCACGCCCCCCACGTATTCCTGCACATTCACGATTTCATTGGTGTAATCCCAGAACACCTCGGGAATCAGAATGTACGGATCGTCAGCGAAGTTTTCACGAAAGCGGCGATGATGCTGGGCCTCCTGCGCGAGACTCAACTCGCGACGCAGCGACTTGCCGAACTGCTCTACGATGCGGACGGGTTGGTACTGCCGCGTCTCAGGAAATTCGAACTCCACCAGCGTGGCAAGGTGGTGCAGCACCCGCAGGTCTGATTCGATCTTGCCGATGATGTTGGGCCTGCGCACCTTGAGGATGACAAGGCGGCCATTCGGCAATCTGGCGCGGTGCACCTGGGCGATCGAAGCTGAGCCGATCGGGGTCTCGTCGAGGTCTTCGAACATGGCGCGCGGCGACTGACCCCATACGGCCGTCAACTCCGCTTCCAGCTCTGCAAACGGCGTGGCCGGCACGCTGGACTGCAGTTTCTCGAATTCGGCGATCCATTCGGGCGGAAAGACGTCGACCCGCGTGGCCAATACCTGACCTAGCTTAATAAAGGTCGGCCCCAACTCCTCCAAGGCGCGGCGCGCGCGCTCAGCGGGCTCCCGCGTGGGCTGTGCGTCGGCATCCGGCACATCCAGCGACTCGCCGGCCCGCTCGAATGTCCGCTGAACACCCAATTGGCGAACCAAGCCACCAAATCCGTGTCTAGCAAACACTGTGATGATTTCCCTGATGCGCGGCAGGTCGCGCATCAGGCTGATAGTCTCGCGTAGCATGGGTAGATTCTAGTGTGTCCTGTAAGGATCAAGGCCGTGGCCGCGTTAAAAAAGCGTGTCACTCGCCGGTACTTTTACAGCGATTCCCCATCCCCGAAGTTACATCCTGTACGACAGGATTCCATTACAATCGTAGGTTCCTTTCATTCGAGTGCCGGCATGACGTTCAAGATCCGACACCTTCTGCTGCTCGTCCCCGCATGTATTGCGTGGGCATCGCCCGCAGAAGCCCCCCTCCCCGCTAAACCTGAGCCTGCGGCAAGTGCGGCCGCCAGTTCCGAGAGTAAACCGGGCGACGACAGCAAGGCCAGCCGCGACTATACCCAGGATGTGATGCTACAGGCACTGTCCTTGATAGGTGTTACCTATCGCTGGGGAGGTAACTCGCCCACGACTGGCCTCGACTGCAGCGGCTTCATTCGTTATGTATTCCAGCAAACGCTCAATATCGCGCTGCCGCACAACGCGTTTGCAATGAGCCGCCTGGGCGATGATGTCGACAAGGAAGGCCTAAAGCCAGGCGATTTGGTGTTCTTCAACACATTGGGCCGCAAATTTTCGCACGTGGGTATTTATCTCGGCGATGACCGTTTCATTCACTCACCGTCAGCCGGTAGCAAAATCCAGATCGTGTCGCTCAAAGACGCCTACTGGATGCAACACTACAATGGCGCACGCCGGCTGACGCAAGAGAGCATCGCGGAACGGACGCCGAAGCTCGCGCAACTGATGGCTGAAGAACGGGCGACAGAATCAAGCGGGTCTGGCAAAAAGCATGGCCACAAGGTCAGCAAGAAAAAACATAAGTGATCACGACAAAAGACCGCGGAAATATACCGCGGTCCTTTGCTGCTAGCTCCACAATTATGCTTTGGGCTTTTCAGCAGTACTTTTATTCGCCCCAACGCTCTGCCCGCTTGACCACGACATGATCGACGGCCAGATAATTGCCATTGCTTGCACTCATCCCTTGCAGTGTTAGCGTGGTCTGATCTGAAATCGCCCAGAAGTTAAAGTGTTCGCGATCCCAATTTGTTTTTGGATCGGCACTCGAGGTGAAATCAATCACCGTTGCCCCTGCGCTTGCCCTCAGCGACGAGGGCGACGTCCCCCAGTGGCCAAGGCTGAATGCAACTGAATAAAAGTGGCCGGGGTGCGTACGGAAGGTTTGAGCCAGACCGCTCCATGGCGTGGAGCCGTGATATCCGGCCAAATCAACATAGTACTGGCCGTGCGCCGAAGGTATCCATGGATTTTTCGGCCCTAGCCAAGCCACATCAAGACCCGATGTATTCAAAATCTGCCAACCCGTTAATGCTTGCGAACCCGGCAACAGGGACATTGAATCATCTTTATTGGCGACGAAGTTTTGCGTATCCTCAAAATCGCCATTGATCAGCAGATTGTCGTCTTTATCGGCGTAGGCCGAATTACACATAACCAGCGTCACAGCCAATACAAGGATTTTTCGGATAAAAATCATTATCTCTCCCTAATAAATTAATTGGCATTCATACAACACAAACAAAGAAAACCAGCGTATTACTAATAATATGTAGCATGCAGCGAATTGACAATGAATCACATTGACGACTGAATCATCACCCTGACAATTTACAATGAAACAGGCAAATTGATCCTAGCAGAAGACTGAGCCTATTCTGTAACCAAAAGTTTGTTGGCGAATCTTCTGTATTTGCGCGCATTTGCTCATTTTGAAATGAGCGTCTAGGGAAGCCGTGGCTGAGCCCTGAAATGCAACAAGCCGGCATACAGCCGGCTTGTTGCCCATTGCCCGTCACCTGCTTATTCGCTGAAAAACGCGATCGGCCCGCTGCTGGTGATACCAATGTTGAAATACTGGCCACTTGGCGCCGACTGCCCGATTGATTCGGTACTACGCACGATCTCATGCAGCAGTTCAAGCTCCTTGAACTCTTCAACGATGTCACCGTCGCCGTTGAGCACCACTTCGATGCGCTCGCGATCCTTATGCTCACCGATCACGCGGATACGACTGCCTTCCGGCCACCATTGCAGGTGTACCGGCGGCGCAATTGGCGTCGTCTGTTTGGCGAACAACTCCGCCAGTACCTTGCCATAGGCCGCGAGATTACCCGCCGCCTTCGTCCGGATAGCATCCAGGTGGACGCCCGCCTCGCCAGGTTCAACCCCGAACAATCTGACCAAACCCTTGTCGAGCCGGTTCTGGTCGTTGCCGTCAGCCATTACTCACCTCCTGATACGCTATGCCACAGTCATTGCGATGATTTCAATCGTTCAGCAGTTATAGACCCTGCAACATGCCATCGCCGATTGTATTTTTCAATTAGCTAACGCTAATTTTTTAAGTTCGTAGATTAATGACAACGCATCGCGTGGCGACAGCTCATCGGGGTTCAGTGCCTCTACATGCTGCACCAGCGGGTGGGCTGCCGGTGGTTCCGCATCCAGCACCGTCACGGTGAACAGATCGCCCTGCCCGTGCTGCGTTGCGCGTTGGTTCTCCAGCTCCGTCAGGTAACGCTTGGCCTGGCGGATCGTATCGCGCGGCACGCCGGCAAGTTGCGCAACCTGCAAACCATAGCTCTGGCTTGCGGGGCCGTCCTGCACCTGATGCAGGAAGACGATCTTGTCGCGGTGCTCGACCGCATCGAGATGGACATTCGCGACCTGCGAGTATTCGATCGCGAGGCGCGTCAGCTCGAAATAGTGTGTGGCGAACAGCGTGTAGCTCCGATTCTTTTCAATCAACGCACGGGCAATCGCCCATGCGAGCGCGAGGCCATCGAAGGTCGACGTCCCTCGCCCCACTTCGTCCATCAGGACCAGACAATGTTCCCCAGCGTTATTGAGGATATTGGCCGTCTCGGTCATTTCCACCATAAAGGTGGAGCGACCACCCGCCAGATCGTCGCTCGCGCCAATACGGGTGAAGATGCGGTCGACCTTGCCGATCCGTGCGCTGGCTGCAGGTACGAACGAACCGATATGTGCAAGCAGCACAATCAATGCTGCCTGGCGCATATAGGTGGACTTACCGCCCATGTTCGGGCCGGTAATCAGCAGGAGCTTGCGCGTGAGATCGAACCTCAGGTCGTTGGCGATGAAGGCGTCGCCGGTCGTATCACGAAGTTGTTGTTCGACCACCGGATGTCGGCCCGCCTCGATCTCCAGCACTGTCTCATCGGTAAACACCGGTGCAACCCAGCCGCGTCGCAACGCGTTGTCGGCCAGCGTAGCGAGAACATCAAGGCCGGCAACCGCCTGCGCCATCAGCTGCAGAGTAGGCACATAGGCAGCCAACCCATCGAGCAGCGCTTCGTACAGCGCTTTCTCCAGTTGCAGCGCACGTTCCTGCGCAGACAGAGCCTTGTCTTCAAATGCCTTGAGTTCAGGTGTGATGTAGCGTTCTGCATTCTTCAGCGTTTGGCGGCGACGGTAATCGTCGGGAATCTTGTCGCCATGCGCGTTGGTCACTTCGATATAGAAACCATGCACCCGGTTGTATTCGACCTTCAGGTTCGGAATCCCAGTACGCTCACGCTCACGCACTTCCAACGCGAGCAGAAAGTCGCCGTGGTTGGTCTGCAAGGCGCGCAGCTCATCCAACTCGGCATGAAACCCGTCTCGGATCACCCCGCCTTCGCGGATGGTCACCGAAGGTTCGTCCTGCACTGCACGCGTCAACAGATCAACCAGCTCGGCGGGCGCCGCACATTGAGCGGCAATCTCGCCCAGCAGCGTATCGTCCGGCAGCAGGTGTACAGCCTGCGGCAGCGCGATCAAGCTATCACGCAACGCGGCTAGATCGCGCGGGCGCGCAGAACGCAATGCCACACGCGCGGTAATGCGCTCGATGTCGTAGATGTCTGCCAGTTGCGCCCGCAACGCCGGTAAGGTCTGGCTCGCATTCAGCGCCCCAACCGCTTCGCGGCGCCGCACGATCTTGGCGTGCCGACGCAATGGGTGATGCAGCCAATGCCGCAGCAAGCGACTGCCCATGGCTGTCGAGCAAACATCGAGCAAAGAACAAAGAGTGGGCGATGGTTCGCCACGGATGGTCTCGGTCAGCTCAAGATTACGCCGCGTAGCGGCATCGAGTGCCAGGAACTGGCCGGCCACCTCGACCGTGAGCGCCGTCACGTGCGGCAGCGCGCCGCACTGGGTCAGTTTGGCGTATTCCAGCAAGGCACCAGCGCTGCCGACGGCCACACCGGGCGTCTCGACGCCGAAGCCGCTGAGATCCTGCGTCTGGAATTGGCGGGCCAGATTGCGCGCTGCAGTATCGACATCGAACTGCCATGCCGCCACGCGCTTGACCGGATAGCCGGTCAGGCCCGTGATGTCGGTCCCCAAATCGTCAGGGATCAATACTTCGGCGGGCTTTAAGCGCTCCAGCTCAGAGATCAGGGCTTCCGTCGCCGCTTCCATCAAACGAAATTCACCCGAAGCCAGGGTCAGCCAGGCAAGGCCCAGCACACCGCGGTTGATATTTAGCGCCAGCAGTCGATTTTCGCGCTTGTCATCGAGCAGCGCGGCATCGGTCAGGGTACCCGGCGTGAGAATACGGACGACACGGCGCTCAACCGGCCCCTTGGTCGTTGCGGGGTCGCCAAACTGTTCGCAGATCGCGACGGACTCACCCAGCTTCACCAGCTTGGCGAGGTATTGTTCTGCCGCGTGAAACGGCACACCGGCCATCTTGATCGGCTCTCCGCCAGACTGCCCGCGTGCGGTGAGCGTGATATCGAGCAGGCGCGCGGCCTTCACTGCGTCGTCGAAAAACAACTCGTAAAAGTCGCCCATGCGATAGAACAGCAGCTTGTCCTCGTGCTGCGCCTTGAGCGCAAGGTATTGCTGCATCATCGGCGTATGCGTCGCCGCGGGTTTCTTAGCGGAAGAGGTATCCAATGTCATGCGCCTGCTGCAAAGTTCGAATCGGCGCGATTATCCCATGGGCGCTGCACTATGGCAGCGTTTGATTGTGGGGCTGCAGGTCGATTCATGTCTATGCTGACACCTGGCAAGGTATTTTTGCCCAAGGGCATTGGGCATGTTAACTGGCGTGGTCGGCAGCAATGCAGTACCGTCTCGGGCGATCGATATGATCCGACGGTGTTTGCACCAACCCAGGTAGCAAGCCGCCAGAACACAACAATGAATGACCGGCATGGTATGAGACACACCATATTCGTCCATAGCCGGTGCAGGGAGGCTTTTTGATGCAGGTTTGTCATGCGTGCGGCAACGCATGTGCCGACACGGCGAAATTCTGCCCAGAATGCGGTGCGCATCTGCTATTGCCCATCGATGAGATGGCGCCACCAGCGCACATTGAGCGACCGGTTCATGAGATGCAACCCACGCATTTGGTCGATGCAGACCGCTTTTCAGCAGATGAGCCGATTTACCCCGACCCCGCACAACAGGCCGAATCATCGGCGAAGCGCGCCATTCGGGTCGTCAACATCCCTGCGACGCCCAGCCCAACCTTGGCAAACGCGCAGCAAAGCGTATTGTCGCACTATGAGGCGATGCAGCCAGAACTAAGCGTTCAGATACCGCCCAAGCCTTTCGCAAGGCGCAAATTTACGTGGCTGCGCAGCCCCTTGCTGATCGGCACCGTACTCGGTCTGATTGTTGCTGCCGCAGCCGCGACCTGGCTGACCCAGGTGATCTCGCGCACGACGCCTCATCTTGCACCGACCGGGATACCCACATACGCGGTTACCCCAGGCGACCCGAGGCACCCGGCCCCGGCCCCAACCGGGCTGCCCGCTTATGCCGCCCCGTCGGCCAAAGTGATCGCCCGTGCGCAGGCTACCTCGACCACGCCAACGCAGAAACAAGCACCCAAGCCGGCAACGCATCCCACACAAAGTCCAAAGGCTGAATCCGCAACTGCTTCAGACAGCAGTCATCCACCGCGCGAGCATGGTCGGCAGTCCGCTTCAGCGGCGGCGCCTACAAGCCCAGCCAAGGGCGATTGGTACGCCAGCCTGAAGGAAGACCTGAATAATTGCACAACGGAACAATCGGGCTTTTTCGCGCGTATGGTTTGCCGGACGCGTGCACAGAACCGGCATTGTGACGGCCATTGGAATGCCGTGCCGGAATGCCCACACGTATCCGACAAAAATACTGACTAGGCGCCAGCCCAGACGAATGGCTTGGCCCGACGCCGTGTTTCGGATTACGCTGCCGGCAGGATGGCGGGCAATTGCGTCGTCAGCGCTTGGCGTTCTGCCGTGGCGCTCCCCAAAAGTGCGAACCCCAACAAAGCGCCATCAGGCCCAATGAAGCGTGCCTTGAGGCCAGTCGCATCTTGCTCTATCTGCCAATCGCCTTCGGCACCGGTTGCAGGCGGCGACACCACCGTTGGACATGCGGGGGTTTTGACAACCACCGGCATCGCGGGATAAACCACGCGCATAGTATTTCCCACCAGGGTCGCAGCCAATGCGCGCGCGCATTGCATAATCGGCATCACAAATGGCAGTACATGTCCTTCTACCTCTGCGCAATCTCCCAGCGCATAGATATCGGGATTGCTGGTGCGCAAGTACGCATCCACGACGATGCCGCGATGGATATGAAGACCCGCTGATTGCGCCAAAGCATGCCGCGGATGCAGGCCAATGGCCGATACCACGAGATCGGCAGCCAGGGCCTCACCATCTGCCAAGGTCACGTTGTACTGCTCGCCCGAGCGCACCACCGATGTTGCCGTGGTATTGAAGTGAAAGCGAACACCCTTCTGGCCCAAGGCCGCTTGCAAATAGCGGCCCGCCGGCTCTGGCAAATGGCGCGATAAAGGCCAGGCGGCAAGCTCGACGACATCGACTGCGAGCCCCAATTGCGCCATATCGTTTGCGAATTCACAACCGATCAGCCCGCCGCCCAGCAAGACCACCTTTTGCTTGCCTGCGAGCCGCTCGCGGAAGACGGCGTAGTCGGCCAGGTCGTTGATGGTTTGCACCTCGGCCACCGCATCGCCAGTCATCGCGGGCTTGAAAGGGTCGGCCCCCAACGCAAGGACCAGCTGGCTGTACTCGTAACGCCCCTGGCTCGTCACCACCGTCTTGCCCACCGGGTCGATTTCGCTGACGCGTGTATCGACCAGAATCTCGGCCGCTAATTCTTCGGCCATACGCGTGGCTGATTTCATGGCCAGCTGTGCAGCTGTTTTATTGCCGGCCAAGCCATTCGACAGCATAGGCTTGGAATAGAAATCACCTGCGTCGGCAGAAATGATGCGCAGAGCCACCGCTGGGTCTTGCTTGCGCAATTCGCGCGCGAGGTTATAGCCGGCAAGCCCGGTGCCGATGATGGTAATGGGGCGGGTCATGAGGTTGTCTCTGTCTTGTATGGAAAAATTAGCGCGTGCCCGGCATTGCGACCGGGCGATATACGCTTATCGCTTGTCGCTTAGGCTGCGCACTTATTCGACCGTCGCGTCGGCCAGCATGGTCACTTCCGCCAGACCACAACTGAGAATCGCTTTGCGCACCGCCTCGATGGCTTCGCGACGGGGGAAGTTTCGCCGCCAGGCCATGATGATGCGGCGGGTGGGGATAGGCTCAAGGAAAGGGCGAATGGTCAGCAATTGTTCGTCAGCCGACGTAACGGAAGTCGCCGGCAATACTGTCACGCCGATGCCGCCCGCTACCATATGGCGAATCGTGGTCAGCGAAGAGCCCTGCAAAGTCCGCTGCAGGCTACCGGCAGGCAGGGCTTCGCGGTTCAGCTCTGGGCAGGTTTGCAGCACCTGATCGCGGAAGCAATTGCCCGGCGATAGTAGCAGCACGTTTTCTTCTTCCAGCAGCGCAGGGTCGATTGCCGCCCGCTTTTCCCACTCGTGGCCCTTGGGCGTCGCCACGACGAAAGGCTCGTCGTATACCGCTTGCGTCGCAATACCGCTCTCGTGGAAAGGCTCCGACATCACGGCGATGTCGATGTCGCCCTGCTTCAGCATTTCGGCCAGCCGAGCGGTGTAGTTCTCTTCGAGCAGCAGCTGCATTTGCGGCGCGATGGCTCGCAGGCGGGGGATCAGCCCCGGCAGCAAGTAGGGGCTGATGGTGTAGATAGCACCCAGGCGCAAAGGGCCGGAGAGCGGATCCTTGCCCTGCTCGGCCAGTTGCTTGATGGTCTGGACCTGCTCCAGTACCCGCTGCGACTCGGACACGATCCGCTCGCCAATCGGCGTCACCGAGACATCCCCTGCCGAGCGTTCGAACAGGGTGACGCCAAGCTCGTCTTCCAACTTCTTGACCGCGACCGACAAGGTCGGCTGCGAGACAAAGCAGGCGGCCGCAGCACGCCCAAAATGGCGCTCGCGCGCCACGGCGACGATGTACTTGAGCTCGGTGAGGGTCATAGTTGCTCTGTATAGATCAAACGGTCAGACGCGGGTTGCCCACAGGTCGTATTCATCGGCGTCGGTGATTTCGACTTCGACAAACTGGCCTACTGCCAGTCCGTCTGCATCGCCGATATAGACGAGGCCGTCGATTTCGGGGGCATCGGCGTAGCTGCGCGCCACAGCCCCCTTGTCATCGATTTCATCGATCAGTACGGTCATGCGCTGGCCAATGCGTGCCTGCAGCTTGCGCGCTGAAATCTCTGCCTGCTTCTCCATGAAGCGAGCCTTGCGCGACTCAGCGACTTCCGGATCAACCGGGTTGGGCAATTCATTCGCCGCAGCGCCGTCGACCGGCGAATAAGTAAAACAGCCGACGCGATCCAGTTGGGCTTCGTCGATGAAGTCGAGCAGCATCTGGAAATCCTCTTCCGTCTCGCCAGGAAACCCGACGATGAACGTGGAGCGGATGACGATTTCCGGGCAGATCGCGCGCCAAGCCGCGAGGCGCGTCAGCACGTTCTCGGCGTTCGCCGGCCGCTTCATCAGCTTGAGGATGCGGGGGCTGGCGTGCTGGAACGGAATGTCGAGATACGGCAGCAACTTGCCAGCAGCCATCAATGGAATCACTTCGTCGACATGCGGGTATGGGTAAACGTAGTGCAGACGCACCCAGATACCGAGCTCACCCAGGGCTTCGACCAGCTCGGTCATGCGCGTCTTGATCGGCCGGCCATTGTGGAAACCGGTCCGGTATTTCACGTCCACGCCGTAGGCGCTCGTATCCTGGGACACGACCAGCAGTTCCTTCACGCCCGCCTTCGCGAGATTCTCGGCTTCCTTCAGCACTTCGTGGATCGGACGCGAGTCAAGATCGCCGCGCATCGACGGAATGATGCAGAAGGAACAACGGTGATTGCAGCCTTCGGAAATCTTCAGGTAGGCGTAGTGCTTAGGCGTCAGCTTGATGCCCTGAGGCGGCACCAGATCGACGAAGGGGTCGTGGGGTTTTGGCAGGTGCTCGTGCACGGCGGCCATCACTTCCTGCGTTGCATGCGGGCCGGTGACCGCCAGGACCGACGGGTGCACGTCCTTGACCATGCCGCCGCCGTCACGTGCGCCGAGGCAACCCGTGACGATCACCTTGCCGTTCTCGTGCAATGCCTCCCCAATGGCGTCGAGCGACTCGGCAACCGCGCTGTCGATAAAGCCGCAGGTATTGACCAACACCAGATCCGCATCCTGGTAGCTCGGCGAAATGGCGTAACCCTCTGCGCGCAGCTGGGTGAGAATCTGTTCGGAGTCAACCAGCGCCTTCGGGCAGCCAAGGCTGACAAATCCAACTTTGGGGGAGTTCATGCAAGCGTCCTTCAAAAAGCACAACGGGCATGTCGTGCGACATGCCCGCAATCAACGAATTCGAATATTAAATCAAGCGACTAAACACGTCACGGCTTGACGTTACTTCTTTGGTGGCTCCTGCTGGGGAAAACCGAAACCAGACCAGAGGTTCTTGGCTCGATCTTGCAGCTGCTGCTGCATTTCAACGAACATATTGGTGCTCTGTTCGAGATAGCTGGTCATCATGTTCTGCATGGCGGGCGCCTGGAACTTCATGAACTCGCCCCACAGATTGGCGTTGCCGGCCATCGGGTTGTCGCTGCCATAGACCGACTTGGCCTGATCTTGCAAACGTGCCTGCATCTGGCTGAACAGCTGCATGTTCTTTTCCAGATAGTTCCCCATCAGGCCCTGCATGGCATGGCCATAGAACCGGATGATCTGGGTCAGTACATCGTAGGTGAACATCGGCGCGCCGCCGGCTTCTTCTTCCAGAATGATCTGGAGCAGCACGCTGCGGGTGATGTCTTCGTGCGACTTGGCGTCTTCGACGATGATGTCGACGTTGTCGAGCACCAGTTGCTTCACGTCATCGAGCGTGATGTAGCAGCTGGTCGCCGTATCGTACAGACGGCGGTTTGGGTATTTCTTGATAACACGCTTGTCGCTGTCGGCCATGCCGGTCCCCACTTGTGGTTTTTATGAATCAGACACTTACTTGCGCTTACCAATACACCGTGCGATGATTGCTGCGGTGCACAAAATCACATTGACATAGCCAAATCCGCTTTCTAGAATGATTTGGCTTTGTGCGTAGCAGCATAACTATACCCGAACCATTTACGCGCGCCATCATCGCATACACGAGGAGAAGCAAGATGAGTCAAGCCCCCTACAGTGATCTCGCCCAACAACAGCTGGAGACGGCGCTGAAGGTTGCGCGCATCACGCTCGATGGCGCAGAAAAACTGATCCATCTTCAGCTCGAATCAGCCAAGCAGGCCGTCGAAGATTCAGCCAAGAACGCGGCTCGGCTGGCCGAGGTCAAGGACGTCCAGTCCGCCATGGCCGTGCGCGGCGAATTGGCTGAGCATGCTGCCAGCACCTTGCTGGGCCTGTCGCGCGATATTTACGAGCTGGCCGCGCAAGCCCAGGGCGAACTGACCCGCCTGGCCGAAGAGCAAGTCCAAGCCGGCCAGAAAGCCATGCTGAGCGGTTTCGACAACTTCTCGAAATCTGCCCCGGCCGGCACCGACGTGTTTTCGTCGGCACTCAAGACCAATTTTGCCGCGAGCCAAGCTGCGTTTGAAAGCCTGAACAAGGCGGCCAAGCAGGTTACCGAATTCGCCGACGCAAGTATCCGTGCTGCCAGCACCGCGACCAGCCAAGCCGCCAAGGGCACCACGCGCCGCCGTTGAGACATATTTGATTTTGAAACCGCGCTGATTGTTCTGCTGAATACAACATCGCTGAGTGATCATCGCGGGCGTAACAAAACAAATAGCCACCTGAACGGTGGCTATTTGTTTTGTTGGCAACGACTCGTGGTCGACTTAGCGACGGCCAGGAATCGCTGCAAGCAGCTTCTGGGTGTATGGGTGCTGCGGATTCTGGTACAGCTCGTCCGCGTTTCCGTATTCCACCATTTCGCCCTTGTTCATCACCAGCACCTCATCCGAGATGTACTTCACTACGCTCAGGTCGTGCGAAATGAACAGGTAGCTCATGCCGTACTCGTCTTGCAGTTCTTGCAAGAGATTGAGCACTTGCGCCTGCACCGATACGTCGAGCGCCGACACCGACTCGTCACAGACGAGGATTTCCGGCTTCATTGTCAGACAGCGGGCGATACTGATCCGCTGGCGCTGACCGCCCGAAAACTCATGTGGATACTTGTGGAACGCGTTTTCTGGCATGCCCACGCGCTTCAGTAGTGCCATTACGTGGTCGATCCGCTCACGGTCGGTATCGTGAATACCATGCACGCGCATCGGTTCGAGCAACACGTCACCCACGGTGAAACGCGGGTTCAGGCTGGCGTAGGGGTTTTGGAACACGATCTGCAGCTGGCGCTTGTACGGGCGGAACTCCTTGTCTGACAGCGACATCAGATTCTTGCCGTTGTACATTACCTCACCACCCTGGCAGCTATGCAGGCGCAGGATGGTCTTGCCTAGCGTAGTCTTGCCAGAACCCGACTCGCCCACCACACCCAATGTCTTACCGCGTGCGAGCTTGAACGACACGTCCTTGACCGCCACCACTTCCTTGGTGCTGAAAAGACCGCTCTTCATGCCGTAAGCCTTGCGCAGGCCCTTGACCTCCAGCACGATCGGATCGGCCGGGCTGACGCCACGCTGGCGCTCGCCTTGCGGCAATTCGTTTTCACGGCCAGAGAGGAAATCCTCCACCACCGGCAGGCGAATCGGACGCTTATCGATGGTCGGGCGACAAGCCAGCAAAGCGCGGGTGTACTTGTCCTTCGGTGCCGAGAACACTTCCAGCGCTGGGCCTTGTTCCTTGATCACGCCTTGATGCATCACCACCACATGGTCGGCGATCTCGCGCACCAGCTCCAGATCGTGGGTGATAAACAGCACGCTCATGCCGTGCGTGGCCTTCAGCTTGACCAGCAATTCGATGATCTGGCGTTGAATAGTCACGTCGAGCGCCGTGGTCGGCTCATCGGCGATCAGCAGTTTGGGTTCGCACGCAATCGCCATGGCGATCATTACGCGCTGCTGCTGGCCGCCCGACAACTCGTGCGGGTAGCTCTTTACGCGTGCTTCCGGGTCGGGAATACCGACTTCGCGCAGCAATTCGATGGCGCGCTTCATCGCGTCGCCCTTGGTGATGCGCTTGTGCAGACGCAAGGTTTCGACGATCTGCTCGCCCACGCGGAACACCGGGTTCAGCGAAGTCATCGGGTCTTGGAAGATCATCGAGATTTCGCGGCCGGCACGTGCACGGCGCTGCGCGTCCGATTCCTTCAGGAGATCAGTGCCGTCGAACATCATCCGGCTTTCCGCAGCAATCTCGGTGTTCGCCTTGGGCAAAAGGCCCATCACCGCCATCGAAGATACCGACTTGCCGGAACCGGATTCGCCCACCAGCGCCACGGTGGAATTACGCGGCACATTGAAACTGACGCCCTTCAGCGCTTCGAAGCGCTCGGTCTTGCCCAGGCGAAAGGTGACGCGCAGATTGTCTACGCTCAACAGAATGTCTTGAGTCATCGTCAGATACCTTGTCAGCGGCGGCTAGCCTTGGGGTCAAGCGCGTCGCGCAAGAGGTCGGTGAACAAACCGAATGCAACCACGAATGTGGACATGACAACTGCTACGGCGAGCAGCTGCCACCATTTACCCAGAACCATCTCCGGCACCACTTCGTTGATCATGATGCCCCAGGAGACCG